>ERZ1034992.311-NODE-311-length-28827-cov-153.222786_pt1 | contig 28827 bp, 8 predicted proteins | sample MGYA00520695_ERZ1034992 | MGnify/ENA primary metagenome ERZ1034992 (study PRJEB33766, sample SAMN09781778) | gut metagenome | biome: gut microbiome | host: Homo sapiens | place: Madagascar | study: EMG produced TPA metagenomics assembly of the PRJNA485056 data...
AGCCTTATTGTGGCAATGGTCATGAAGCGCAATAAAACCGTATAACATCTCTCTGCGCGCAGTACAGCCTGTACTGCGCCTTTGTCTTTAATTTAAATTACCTTTCTTATTCCTTTAATAAATAAGTCACAAAAAAATGATATATACGCGATAAATCTGTGATGCTAATCACTTATTACCGTGGATTATTCTCAATGTGTATGATGGTAATCTAAAAGTCGTAGTGTATTCTAAATAAATAACGTATAAGCTTTTTAGCTGCATTTCTTTGCCAATATCAATGATCGACAAAAGAGATGCACAAGTTATTACCCTTCTTAATAAAATGAGACTGGTTATAAAAACCAGTTAAAATAATGACCTGGAAGGAAGTGACTTATCTATGGCGCGATTCCAGTTTAAAAACAGTAAAAATAATGGACTTATTTTTTTAATAAGTTTTATGGTGATGGGAGAAGCTACAATTGCTGCACCGCTGCCACAATGGGCGAACGCCCCAGCGGTAACGCCAGTTGCCCAATTATCTTTACAGGAAAGTATATTACGCGCCTTTGCGCGAAATCCCGACGTCACTCAACAGGCGGCGCAGATAGGTATTGGCGAAGCGCAAATTGATGAAGCCAAAAGTGCCTGGTATCCGCACGTTGGATTAACCGGCAATGCGGGACCGTCCCGACAAACGGACTCCAGTGGCAGGCTTGATAACAACGTTTCGTATGGCATAACCCTGACACAGCTGGTGTATGACTTTGGTAAAACTAACAACGATATCAAACTGCAAACTGCCGCCCGTGACAGCTACCGCTTTAAATTGATGGCAACATTAACCGATGTTGCAGAGAAAACGGCAACTGCCTATATGGAAGTCAGTCGTTATCAGGCTTTGTGCGATGCGGCTCAACGCAATATTCACTCGCTGGAAAACGTCTACAACATGGCGGCATTGCGCGCTAACGCTGGCCTGAACTCGTCGTCGGATGAATTACAGGCCCAGACGCGCATTGCCGGAATGCGCTCAACGCTGGAGCAATATCAGGCGCAGATGGCGAGCGCCAAAGCGCAACTGGCGGTGCTCACTGGCGTACAGCCGGAGGCGATAGCCGCGCCACCTGCTGAATTAGCCGAGCAGCCGGTCTCGCTGAAAAATATTGATTACCAGTCCATCCCACTGGTGCTGGCGGCAGAAAACTTACGCCAGTCAGCACAGTACGGTGTGGAAAAAACGAAAGCGCAATACTGGCCAACGCTCAGTATTCAGGGGGGCAAAACGCGCTACCAGACCAGTGACCGCTCGTATTGGGACGATCAGTTACAACTGAACGTTAACGCGCCGCTGTATCAGGGCGGCGCAGTTTCAGCCCAGGTGCAACAGGCTGAAGGGCAACAAAAAATCTCTGCCTCGCAGGTCGAACAGGCAAAACTGGACGTGCTGCAACGAGCGTCTGTGGCATATGCCAACTGGACAGGCGCACGGGGTCGCGAAGAAGCCGGTTTAGCACAATCCGAAAGTGCGCACAAAACGCGAGATGTGTACCAAAATGAATATAAATTGGGCAAACGCAGTCTGAATGATCTATTAACCGTCGAGCAAGATGTCTTTCAGGCGCAATCGGCTGAAATAAATGCCAATTATGATGGCTGGGTCGCCGCCGTAAATTATGCCGCTGCGGTGAATAACCTTATTCCATTAGCGGGAATTAAACAGGGCTTATACAACGACTTACCCGACTTGAAATAATCCTGCCATTATTAATAGTGGGGCGTTGTTAAGTGATTACCTTTGTCTTATTTAGATAAATGGACTCGCTAAGGATATGCGCCATTTATCAGGAATGCCATTATGAGCCTGATTATTGATGTTATTTCGCGTAAAACATCCGTCAAACAAACGCTGATTAATCCTGGCGACGTCACGGTTGTTATTTATGAGCCTTCCGTGGTGCAGGTTCATGCTCAGGCCTCTGCCGTTGCGCGTTACGTCCGTGAAGGAAATGACCTGCTGATCTATATGCAGGACGGCACGGTGATCCGCTGCAACGGTTATTTCCTGCAAGCGGCGAATACCGCTGAACAATCGGAACTGGTGTTTGCCGATGGACAACAGCTCACCCACGTCACCTTTGCCGATACTGCTGCGGGTGGATTAGCCCCCGTAGAACTGACTGCCCAGACCACCGCGATTGAAAGCATTGCGCCATTTCTTGATACCATTGCTCAGACCAGCACCTTCCCATGGGGATGGCTGGCGGGGGCGGCGGTAGGTGGTGGCGCGCTTGGTGCACTGCTGGCAAGCGGTGGCGATGGCGACTCGAAAACAGAAGTGATTAATAACCCTCCGCCACCCGCTGAGCCTGGCAACGCCACACCATCATTTTTAGTTACCGATAATCAGGGCGATCAGCGCGGCATTCTCGCCACCAATGACATCACCGATGACACCACGCCAACCTTTAGCGGCAGCGGGCAGGCGGGGGCGACTATTCAGATTAAAGACAGTAACGGCAATACTATTGCCAGTACTCAGGTAGACAACAACGGTCAGTGGAGTGTCTCGTTACCCACGCAAAGTGCAGGTGAACATACCTGGTCAGTGGTGCAAATTGTCGGCAGTACCATCACTGACGCCGGTTCGATAACGTTAACCATCGACAATAGTCAGGCCAGCGTGCAGGTTGCCACCACCGCAGGCGATAACATTATTAACGCCAGCGAACAGGCCGCCGGGTTTACGCTTTCTGGCACCAGTAGCCATCTGGCGCAGGGAACAGAACTCACCGTTACGCTAAACGGCAAAACCTACACCACCAGCGTAGGCGCTAACGGTGCCTGGAGCGTGCAGGTGCCGACCGCCGATGCACAGGCGTTAGGCGAAGGGAATCAGGCGGTGCTGGTCAGTGGGAAAGACGCCACAGGCAATACGGTCACTGGCGCGCAGCTGCTAACGGTCGATATCCAACCGCCAACGCTTGCCATCAACACCATCGCTCAGGACAACATCATCAGTTCTGCGGAACATAACGTCGCGCTGGTACTAAGCGGCACGTCGAATGCAGAAGCGGGGCAAACCGTAACACTGACCGTCAACGGGAAAAGCCATACAGCAACCGTCGGTAGCGACGGAACCTGGCAAGTGACGCTGCCTGCCACGGAAGTCCAGGCACTGGCGGAGGGTAATTACGCTGTCAATGCCAGTGTCAGCGATCGGGCAGGGAACAGCACCAGCCACAGCGCGAATTTCACGGTAGACACCTCAGCACCCGTGGTCAGTGTTAATACCGTGGCGGGCGACGATATTCTTAATAATGCCGAGCAGGCCGTCGCGCAGATCATCTCCGGACAAGTTAGCGGTGCTTCTCCTGGCGATACGGTAACGGTGAAATTGGGCACTCATGTCCTGACGGGCATCGTGCTGGCAGATGGCAGCTGGAATGTGGCACTGGACCCGGCGGTAACCCGCACGCTGGATCGCGGAGCCAATACGATTTTCGTCACCGTGACAGATGCTGCAGGAAATACTGGCGCGGCGTCTCGAGCAATCACGCTGGTCGGCGTTTCTCCGTTGATCACCATTAACACCGTCTCCGGCGATGACATTATCAGTGGCGCAGAAAAAGGTGCGCCACTGACCCTTACCGGTAGCACTCAACAGGCCGAGACAGGACAAACCGTCACAGTAACCCTGGCTGGACAGAGTTTTACCACTACCGTGCAGGCCGATGGCTCCTGGAGTCTGACGGTACCTGCCGCCGCGATGGGAAATCTGCCTGACGGCGCGGTGGCGATTACCGCTTCTGTGACGGATCTCAGCGGCAATACCGGCAACACCTCCCGCACCATTACCGTCGACAGCCAGGCCCCGGCCTTAAGTATCGATCCACTGACCGCTGATAACATCATTAACGCTGCCGAAAGCGGGCAGGATCTGCCCATCACCGGCACCACCGACGCCCAGCCGGGGCAGACGGTGACCGTTACGCTTAACGGGCAGACGTATCAGGGCGTCGTGCAGTCAGACGGCACCTGGAGCGTGACCGTTCCCGCCGCCAACGTTGACGCACTGGCTGACGGCAACGCTACGGTCACCGCCAGCGTGAACGATGTTGCCGGTAACCCGACCAGCGTTTCACGCGTGGCGCTGGTCGATGCCACGCCGCCGGTGGTAACCATTAATCCGGTGGCGACCGATAACGTCATCAACACGCCGGAACACACCCAGGCGCAAATCATCAGCGGCACGGTCACCGGTGCTCAGACGGGCGATATCGTCACCGTGACGCTGAATAATGTGGATTACACCACGGTGGTGGATGGTTCCGGCAACTGGAGTCTGGGCGTTCCGGCTTCCGTTGTCAGCGGACTGGTGGACGACAGTTATCCTGTCAGCGTCTCGGTAACCGACAAAGCCGGAAACACGGGCAGCCAGTCATTGACCGTCACGGTCAATACCGCCGCGCCCCTTATCGGCATTAACAGCATTGCGGGCGATGATGTGATTAACGCCAGCGAAAAAGGAGCCGATGTCCAGATTACCGGCACCAGCGATCAGCCTGTTAATACCGCCATCACCGTAACGCTGAACGGGCAAAATTACACCACCACGACCGACGCCTCCGGCAACTGGAGCGTCACGGTTCCGGCATCGGCGGTAACCGCACTGGGCCAGGCCAACTACACGGTAACGGCGGCGGTGACCAGCGGTATCGGCAACAGCGCCACCGCCAGCCATAACGTACTGGTCGACAGCGCGTTGCCCGGTATGACCATTAACCCGGTGGCAACCGACGATGTTATTAACGCCGCCGAAGCGGGCGTAGCGCAAACCATCAGCGGGCAGGTTACTGGAGCCGCCGTTGGCGACACGGTAACGATTACGCTGGGCGGTAATACTTACACCACCACCGTGCAGGCCAATTTAAGCTGGAGCGTGAGCGTTCCAGCGGCAGATATTCAGGCGCTGGGTAATGGCGATTTGACGGTGAGTGCCTCGGTCACCAATCAAAACGGCAACACCGGCAGCGGCACGCGGGATATCACCATCGACGCCAATCTGCCCGGTCTGCGGGTCGATACGGTAGCGGGCGATGATGTGGTCAATATCATCGAACACGGGCAGGCGCTGGTGGTCACCGGCAGCAGCTCGGGGCTGGCAGAAGGCACGCCGCTTACCGTTACGATTAATAATGTGGAATACACCACTGCGGTGCAGGCCGATGGTAGCTGGAGCGTGGGCGTTACAGCGGCGCAGGTTAGCGCCTGGCCTGCGGGGACGGTTAATATTGCTGTATCCGGGGAAAGTAGCACCGGAAACCCGGTGAGCATTACACATCCGGTAACGGTGGATCTCACTCCGGCAGCTATCACCATCAACACTATCGCCACGGACGATGTGATTAACGCCGCAGAAAAAGGCGCAGATTTAACTCTTTCCGGCACCACCACGAATGTAGAAGCCGGACAAACGGTCACCGTGACCTTTGGCGGTAAAAATTACACCGCCAGCGTGGCGAGCGATGGTAGCTGGACTGCCACCGTTCCTGCCGCCGATCTGGCAGCATTAGCTGAGGGCAGCGCCTCCGCGCAGGCCAGCGTCAGCAATATTAACGGCAATAGCGCCTCGGCGGTGCATAACTACAGCGTCGACAGCAGCGCGCCAACCATCATTATCAATACCGTTGCCAGCGACAATATCGTTAACGCCAGCGAAGCTGATACGGGCGTGACGGTGAGCGGCAGCACCACCGCTGAAGCGGGGCAGATTGTTACGGTAACGCTTAACAGCCCAACTGTGCAGACCTATCAGGCAACGGTGCAGGCGGACGGCAGCTGGAGCATCAATATTCCGGCGGCAGATCTTGAGGCATTGACCGATGGCAGCCACACCCTGACCGCCACGGTCAATGACAAAGCGGGCAACCCGGCGAGCACCACGCATAATCTGGCGGTGGATCTCACCGTTCCGGTTCTCACCATCAACATCATTGCGGGCGATGACATTATTAACGCGACCGAACACGGGCAGGCGCTGGTGATTTCCGGCTCCAGCACTGGCGGAGAGGCGGGAGATGTCGTCAGCGTCACGCTAAACAATAAAACCTACACCACGACGCTGGATGCCTCCGGCAACTGGAGCGTCGGCGTTCCGGCGGCGGATGTCACGGCGCTGGGTAGCGGCCCGCAAACCATCACTGCCAGCATTACCGACGCGGCAGGCAATAGCGATGATGCCAGCCGCACGGTTACAGTGAATCTGACCGCGCCGACCATTGGCATTAACACCATCGCCACCGATGACGTGATTAACGCCACCGAAAAAGGCGCGGATCTGCAAATTTCCGGCACCAGTAATCAGCCAGCAGGCACCACAATTACGCTGACGCTGAACGGGCAAAATTACACTGCGACGACGGACGCCGCAGGCAACTGGAGCACCATAGTGCCTGCTTCCGCAGTAGGTGCGCTGGGCGAAGCCAGCTACACGGTGACGGCGAACGTCACCGACAGCGCAGGCAACAGCAATTCCGCCAGCCATAACGTGCAGGTCAATACCGCGCTGCCTGGTGTCACCATTAATCCGGTGGCGAGCGACGATATTATTAACGCCGCCGAATCGGGCGTGGCGCAGACCATCAGCGGCCAGGTGACGGGCGCGGCGGCGGGCGATACGGTTACCGTAACGCTTGGCGGGAAAACCTACACCGCTACCGTGCAGGGCAATTTAAGCTGGAGCGTGGACGTTCCGGTGGCGGATATTCAGGCCATCGGTAATGGCGAGCTGACGGTTAATGCCTCGGTAACCAACGGTGTTGGCAATACTGGCAGCGGTTCGCGCGATATTGTGATAGACGCCAACCTGCCGGGTCTGCGCGTCGATACCGTGGCGGGCGATGATGTGGTTAACAGCATCGAACACGGTCAGGCGCTGGTGATAACCGGTAGCAGCAGCGGGCTGGCAGCGGGCGCGGCGCTGACGGTGGTGATCAATAACGTCACCTATGGCGCGACGGTATTAGCCGATGGCACATGGAGCCTTGGCGTTCCGGCAGCAGATGTGGGCAACTGGCCTGCGGGGACGGTGAATATCACGGTTTCAGGTGCTACTAGCGCAGGAAACCCGGTCACCATCACCCATCCGGTCACCGTCGATCTGGCGGCGGTGGCGATTTCCATTAACACCGTCTCTGGCGATGATGTGATTAACGCCGCCGAAAAAGGGGCAGATTTGACCCTTTCCGGCAGCACCTCCGGCGTGGAGCCGGGGCAAACGGTCACCGTTATCTTTGGCGGCAAAACCTACACCGCCACCGTAGCAGGCGATGGCAGTTGGACAACCAGCATACCTGCCGCCGATCTCGCCGCATTACGCGACGGCGACGCCACGGTGCAGGCGAGCGTCAGCACTATTAACGGCAACACGGCTTCGGCAACCCACGCCTACAGCGTCGACGCCACGGCCCCGACACTTACCATTAACACCATCGCCACCGACGATATTCTGAACGCCGCCGAGGTGGGCAATCCGCTAACCATCAGCGGCAGCAGCACCGCCGAAGCGGGGCAGACGGTAACCGTCACGCTTAATGGCGTGACTTACAGCGGCACCGTCCAGGCGGACGGCAGCTGGAGCGTCAGCGTGCCGACGGCAGATCTCAGCAATCTGACCGCCAGCCAGTACACGGTCAGCGCCTCGGTAAGCGATAAAGCGGGTAACCCGGCGTCCGCCACTCACGGGCTGGCGGTGGATCTCACCGTTCCCGTATTAACCATCAACACCGTCTCCGGCGATGACATTATTAACGCCGCCGAACACGGACAGGCGCTGGTGATTTCCGGTTCCAGCACTGGTGGCGAAGCGGGTGATGTCATCACCGTCACGCTAAACAGTAAAACCTACACCACCACGCTGGACGCTTCCGGCAACTGGAGCGTCGGCGTTCCGCTGTCAGATGTCACCGCGCTTGGCAGCGGCCCGCAAACCATCACTGCCACCATTACCGACGCGGCAGGCAACAGCGATGACGCCAGCCGCACGGTCACCGTGAATCTCACCGCGCCAACCATTGGCATCAACACTATCGCCAGCGATGACGTGATTAACGCCACAGAAAAAGGCGCGGATCTGCAAATCACCGGCACCAGTAATCAGCCCGCAGGCACCACAATAACGGTGACGCTGAACGGGCAAAATTACACCGCTACCACCGATAGCAGTGGCAACTGGAGCGCCACGGTGCCAGCCTCGGCGGTCAGTGCATTAGGTGAAGCCAACTACACGGTAACGGCGAGCGTTACCGACACGGCAGGCAACAGTAATTCCGCCAGCCATAATGTGCTGGTCAACAGCGCCTTGCCTGCCGTCACCATTAACGCGGTGGCGACCGATGACATTATTAACGCTGCCGAAGCGGGCAATGCGCAAACCATCAGTGGGTAGGTGACGGGTGCCGCGGCGGGCGACACAGTTACCGTTACACTGGGTGGCAACACCTACACCGCTACGGTGCAGGCTAATTTAAGCTGGAGTGTCAGCGTTCCGGCGGCGGATATTCAGGCGCTGGGTAACGGCAACCTGACAGTTAACGCCTCGGTCACCAATGGCGTTGGCAACACGGGCAGCGGCTCGCGCGATATCACGATCGACGCCAATCTGCCTGGCTTACGGGTCGATACCGTGGCGGGCGATGATGTTATTAACAGCATTGAGCACAATCAGGCGCTGGTGATAACAGGTAGCAGCACCGGGCTGACGGCAGGAACGGCATTAACGGTCGTGATTAACAACGTCACTTACGCTGCCACGGTGTTAGCTGACGGTACATGGAGCCTCGGTGTTCCGGCGGCAGACGTCAGCAACTGGCCTGCGGGTACGGTGGATATCACGGTAAGCGGCACCAACAGTGCCGGAACAACCTCCACCATTACTCATCCGGTTACCGTCGATCTGACGGCGGTCGCCATCACCATTAACACTCTCTCTGGTGATGATGTGATCAACGCCGTCGAAAAAGGCGAAACGCTGGTCGTAAGCGGCAGCACCAGCGGTGTGGAAGCCGGGCAAACGGTGACTGTCACCTTTGGTGGCAAAAATTACACCACCACCGTGGAAGCTAACGGCAGCTGGACGGTGAATGTGCCGCCTGCCGATCTCGCTGCGCTGCCGGACGGCGCGGGCAACGTGCAGGCGAGCGTCAGCAATATTAACGGTAACAGCGCCCAGGCCGATCGCGCGTACAGCGTCGATGCCACCGCGCCGCTTGTGACCATCAACACCATTGCCAGCGACGATATCCTTAACGTGAGCGAAGCGGGCGCGGGGATCACCATCAGCGGTACCACCACGGCGCAGGCCGGGCAGACGCTGACCGTCACGCTCAATAACAACACGTACCAGACCACCGTTCAGGCGGATGGCACCTGGAGCGTGAATGTTCCGGCAGCGGATTTAAGCGGATTAACCGCCAGCAGTTACACCGTGACCGCCACGGTGAGCGACAAAGCGGGTAACCCGGCAAGCGCCGACCACGCGCTGGCGGTGGATGTCACCGCGCCGGATCTCACCATTAATACCGTCGCAGGTGATGACATTATCAACGCCATCGAACATGGTCAGGCGCTGGTGGTCCGCGGCACCAGTACGGGCGCGGCGGCGGGCGATGTGGTCACGGTTAACCTGAACGGTAAAAACTACACCACCACGCTGGACGCCTCCGGTAACTGGACTGTGGGCATTCCGGCGGCGGATGTCACGGCGCTGGCGACCGGTAGCCAGACCATCACCGCCAGCCTGAGCGATCACGCGGGCAACAGCGACAGCACGACTCACGATGTGACCGTTGATCTCAGCGGCCCGACGCTGACCATCAATACCGTCTCCGACGATGACATTATTAACAGTACGGAGAAAACCCAGGATCTGATCATCAGTGGCGGCTCCAGCGGTCTGGCGACCGGCACCACGGTCACCGTGATGTTGAACGGCCTGGCGTACAGCGCCACCACCGATAGTTCCGGCAACTGGAGCGTTACCGTGCCTGCTTCGGCGGTCGGTGCCCTGGGCGAGGCGGTGTACCAGATTAGCGCCAGCGCCACCGACAGCGCGGGCAACAGCGGCAGCACCACCCATACGGTGAATGTCGAATCGCTCCTGCCTGGGGTGATCATTAATACCGTTGCGGGCGATGACATTATCAACGCCGCTGAAATTGGTGTTAACCAGACCATTAGCGGACAGGTTACAGGGACGGCGGCAGCCGGAGATACGGTCACGGTCACGCTCGGCGGCAATCAATACACCGCCACCGTGCAGCCAGATTTAAGCTGGAGCGTCAGCGTGCCTGCGAACGTTTTGCAGGCGCTGGGCAACGGAGAACTGACCATCAGCGCCTCGGTAACCAATTCCGCAAATAATACCGGCACCGCAACGCACGATATCGTGATAGATGCCAACCTGCCAGGCCTGCGGGTCGATACCGTGGCAGGCGATGATGTGATTAACAGCATCGAGCACACTCAGGCGTTGGTGGTCACCGGTAGCAGTAGCGGACTGGCGGCGGGGGCGGCGTTGACGGTGGTTATTAATAGCGTCACCTACGGCGCAACGGTACTCGCCGATGGCACCTGGAGCGTCGGTGTTCCGGCGGCAGATGTCACAAACTGGCCTGCGGGGACGGTCAATATTGCCGTCTCTGGCACTAACACTGCCGGAACCACAACCAGCATTACTCATCCGGTCACGGTCGATCTCGCGGCCGTGGCGATCACCATCAACCCCCTTTCCACTGACGATGTCATTAACGCCGCCGAAAAAGGCAGCGATTTGCAGCTCTCCGGTACCACCTCCGATGTGGAAGCGGGGCAAACCATCACCGTTATCTTCGGCGGCAAAAGCTACACCACCACGGTTGCCGCGGATAATAGCTGGGGGCTGACGATCCCAGCAGCCGATCTCGCAACCTTGCCAGACGGCGCAGCAAACGTACAAGCCAGCGTCAGCAATGTCGCTGGCAACAGCGCCCAGGCAACGCATGCATACAGCGTTGATGCCACTGCACCCTCCGTCACCATCAACACCATCGCCACGGACGATATTCTTAACGCCGCCGAAGCGGGATCGGCGCTGACCATCAGCGGCACCAGCACGGCGGAAGCCGGGCAGACGGTGACCGTGACGCTTAACGGCGTCAATTACAGCGGTAACGTGCAGGCAGACGGAAGCTGGAGCGTCAGCGTCCCGACCGGCGATTTAGCTAACCTCACTGCCAGCCCCTATACGGTGAGCGCCTCGGTCAGCGACAAAGCCGGAAATCCGGCCTCGGCGATGCATAACCTGACGGTGGATCTCGTTGCGCCGGTCGTTACCATCAACACGGTAGCGGGCGATGACATCATTAACGCCACAGAACACGGACAGGCGCAGATTATCAGCGGCTCGGCAACGGGCGCGACGACGGGTAACACGGTTTCCGTGACGATTGGCACGACCACTTACACCACCGTGCTGGACGCCAACGGCAACTGGAGCATCGGCGTGCCTGCCAGCGTGATTTCCGCGCTGGCGCAGGGCGATGTGACCATTACCGCCACGGTCACCGACTCCGCAGGCAACAGCGGCACGGCCTCGCACACTGTCACCGTGGCGCTCGGCGCGCCGGTGCTCGCCATTAACACCATCGCCGTCGACGACATCATCAACGCCACGGAGAAAGGCGCGGATCTGGCGATTTCCGGCACCAGCGACCAGCCTGCGGGCACGCAGATAACCGTTACGCTCAACGGGCAAAATTACACCACCACTGCCGATGCATCCGGTAACTGGAGCGTGACCGTTCCGGCGTCACGGGTGAGCGCCCTCGGTGAAGCCACTTACACGGTGACCGCCTCCGCCACTGACGCCGATGGCAACAGCGGTTCCGCCAGCCATAACGTGCAGGTTAATACCGCGCTGCCGGGCGTCACCATTAACGTTGTCGCGAGCGACGATATTATTAACGCTGCCGAAGCGGGCGCGGGCCAGAGCATCAGCGGGCAAGTGACGGGCGCGGCAGCGGGCGACACGGTAACCGTCACGCTCGGCGGGGCGACTTACACTGCCACGGTGCAGGCGAATTTAAGCTGGAGTATTAATGTTCCGGCAGCCGCTTTACAGGCGCTGGGCAACGGCGAGCTGACCATTTCGGCTTCGGTAACGAACAGCGTAGGTAATACCGGTAACGGCACGCGTGAAATCACCATCGACGCGAATCTGCCCGGTCTGCGGGTCGATACTGTCGCTGGCGATGATGTGGTCAATATTATCGAGCACGGACAGGCGCTGGTGATTACCGGCAGCAGTTCCGGTCTGGCGACGGGCAGTAACGTCACGCTGACCATTAACGGGCAAACCTATGTTGCGGCGGTACTGGCGGATGGCTCATGGAGCGTCGGCGTTCCGGCGGTGGATGTCAGCGCCTGGCCTGCGGGGACGGTCACGATTACGGCGAGCGGTAGCACCACAGCCGGAAATCCGGTCAGCGTTACGCATCCGGTGACTGTCGATCTCTCGGCGATTGCCGTCAGCATCAACGCCATTACCGCCGATGATGTGATTAACGCCGCTGAAAAAGGCGCGGCGTTAACGCTCACCGGCAGCACTTCTGGTGTCGAAGCCGGACAAACGGTCACCGTCACCTTTGGCGGCAAAACTTACACTGCAAGCGTCGCGGCTAACGGTTCCTGGAGTACCACGGTTCCGGCGGCAGATATGGCAGCCCTGCGTGATGGCGATGCCAGCGCACAGGCCAGCGTCAGCAATGTTAACGGCAACAACGCCACTACTACCCACGCTTACAGCGTCGATGCCAGCGCGCCAACGGTGGCCATTAACACTATTGCAGGCGACGATATTCTTAACGCCGCCGAAGCGGGTGCTGCGCTGACTATCACTGGCAGCAGCACGGCGGAAGCCGGGCAGACGGTGACCGTCACCCTCAATGGCGAAAACTATACTGGCACGGTTCAAACGGACGGTAGCTGGAGCGTCAGCGTACCGCCAGCCGACGTAAGCGCCCTGACCGCCAGCAACTACACCGTTAGTGCGGCGGTGAGCGACAAAGCCGGAAACCCGGCCTCGGTTAATCACAACCTGACGGTGGATACTTCCGTTCCGGTCGTCACCATCAACACGGTGGCAGGCGATGATGTGATCAACGCGACGGAACACGCCCAGGCGCAGATCATCAGCGGCTCCGCCACCGGTGCGGCAACCGGTAGCACCGTGACGGTGACTATCGGCACAAATACCTTCACCACGGTGCTGGATTCCAGCGGCAACTGGAGCGTCGGCGTCCCGGCAAGCGTCGTCTCGGCGCTGGCGAACGGCACGGTGACCATTAACGCCAGCGTCACCGATGCCGCCGGAAACAGCGGCAGCGCCACGCATCAGGTGACGGTCAATACTGACCTGCCGTCAATTACCTTTAACGCCATCAGCGGCGATAACGTCCTGAATGCCGATGAAAAAGGCCAGCCGTTGACCATCAGCGGTAGCAGTACGGGGCTGGCGACAGGCGCACAGGTTACCGTCACGCTCAATGGTCATAACTACAGCGCCACCACCGACGCGGCGGGCAACTGGACCTTAACCGTGCCGGTGAGCGATCTGGCGGCTCTGGGCCAGGCCAACTATACCGTTAGCGCCAGCGCCACCAGTGCAGCAGGCAACACCGCCAGCAGCCAGGCGAATTTACTGGTCGACAGCGGCCTGCCGGGCGTCACCATCAACACTGTGACGGGCGACGATATTATCAACGCTGCCGAAGCGGGCACCGCTCAAACCATCAGCGGGGTGGTGACTCGCGCCGCTGCTGGCGATACGGTTACCGTCACGCTGGGTGGCAAAACTTACACCACCACGGTACAGGATAATTTAAGCTGGAGCGTCAGCGTTCCGGCAGCCGATCTCCAGGCGCTGGGCAATGGCGATTTGACCATTAACGCCTCGGTTACCAACGCGAATGGCAACACTGGCAGCGGCACGCGGGATATCACCATTGATGCCAATCTGCCAGGGCTGCGGGTGGATACCGTGGCGGGCGATGATATCGTCAACAGTATCGAACACGGGCAGGCGTTGGTGATCACCGGCGGCAGTAGCGGCCTGAATGCAGGCGCAGCGCTGACGGTTACCATCAACAGTGTGGCGTATTCCGCCACGGTACAGGCGGACGGGAGCTGGAGTGTCGGCATTCCGGCGGCAAACGTCAGCGCCTGGCCAGCGGGGGCATTAACCGTTGAGGTAGCCGGGCAAAGCAGCGCCGGAAACCCGGTCAGCGTCAGCCATCCGTTCACCGTCGATTTAACGGCGGTGGCAATCAGCATCAACACCATTGCCAGCGATGACGTAATTAACGCCGCCGAAAAAGGCACTGGCCTGACCCTTTCCGGCAGCACCAGCGGGATTGAAAGCGGGCAAACCGTCACTTTTGGCGGTAAAACCTACACTGCAAGCGTCGCCGCCAATGGAAGCTGGAGCGTAACGGTTCCGGCGGCAGATCTGGCAACTCTGCCAGACGGCGCGGCGAACGTGCAGGCCAGCGTTAGCAGCGCGAGCGGTAACAGCGCCTCGGCGACCCATGCGTACAGCATTGACGCCAGCGCGCCGACGCTCACCATTAACACCATCGCCAGCGATGACATCCTTAACGCCACGGAGGCCGGAAGCCCGCTCACCATCAGCGGCACCAGCACCGCCGAAACCGGGCAGACGGTGACCGTCACCCTTAACGGTACAACCTACACCGGCAATGTGCAGGCGGACGGTAGCTGGAGCGTCAGCGTTCCCACCTCAGCCCTGGGTGCGCTGAGTGCAAGCAATTACACCGTCAGCGCCACGGTCAACGACAAAGCGGGCAACCCCGGCAGCACCAGCCATAATCTGGCGGTAGACACCACCGCGCCAGTTCTCACCATTAACACCGTGGCGGGCGATGACATCATCAACGACGCCGAACACGCCCAGGCGCTGGTGATTTCCGGCACCAGCACGGGCGGGGAAGCGGGCGATGTGGTGAGCGTTGTGCTCAACGGCAAGACCTACACCACCACGCTGGACGCCTCCGGCAACTGGAGCGTCGGCGTACCGGCGGCGGATGTTACGGCGCTCGCTGGCGGTGTGCAGACCATTATCGCCAGCGTCAGCGATCGGGCAGGTAACAGCAATAACGTCAGCCACACAGTTATCGTCAGCCTCACCGCGCCAGTGATTAGCATCAACACCATCGCGGGCGATGATGTGATCAACGCGACGGAAAAAGGAGCGAATCTGGCGCTTTTCGGCACCAGCGATCAGCCTGCAGGTACGGCGATCACCGTGACGCTGAACGGACAAAACTACAGCGCCACTACTGACGCCTCCGGTAACTGGAGCGTCACCGTTCCCGCCTCGGCGGTCAGTGCGCTGGGCGAAGCCACCTACAGCGTGACGGCGAGCGTCACCAATGCTCAGGGTAACAGCAGCACCGCCAGCCATAACGTGCAGGTCAATACCGCGCTGCCGGGCGTCACCATTAATCCGGTGGCGACGGACGACATTATTAACGCCGCCGAAGCTGGCAGCGCGCAAACTATCAGCGGTCAGATAACCGGTGCGGCGGCGGGCAGCACCGTCACCGTTGAACTGGGCGGTAAAACTTACACCGCCACCGTCCAGGCTGATTTAAGCTGGAATGTGAGCATACCTGCCTCCGACTGGCAGGCGCTGGGTAACGGTGAGTTAACGGTTAATGCCTCGGTGACCAACGCCGTTGGCAACACCGGTAGCGGCACGCGCGATATCACCATCGATGCCAGTCTGCCTGGCCTGCGGGTGGATACCGTCGCGGGTGATGATGTGGTCAATATCATCGAACACAGTCAGGCGCAGGTGATCACCGGTAGCAGCTCCGGCTTTGCGGCGGGCACGGCGCTGACCGTAGTGATAAATAATCAAACTTACGCCGCCACGGTGCTGGCGAACGGTAGCTGGAGCGTCGGCGTTCCTGCGACGGATGTCAGTAACTGGCCTGCGGGAACGCTGAATATTACCGTTAGCGGCGCGAACAGTGCCGGAACGCAAACCAGCATTACCCATCCGCTGACCGTTGATCTCACTACCGTTGCCATCAGCATTAACGCTATTACCCCTGATGATGTGATTAACGCCGCCGAAAAAGGCGCGGCGTTAACGCTCTCCGGCAGCACGTCAGGCGTCGAAGCGGGGCAGACCGTTACTATTACCTTTGGCGGCAAAACCTACACCACCACGGTGGCGGCTAACGGTAGCTGGAGCACTACCGTTCCGGCGGCGGATATGGCGACCCTGCGTGACGGCGATGCCAGCGCCCAGGTGCGGGTGACTAACGTCAATGGCACCAGCACCGCGGAAACCGGGCAGACGCTCACCGTTACGCTTAACGGCACTAACTACCAGACCACGGTGCAGGCAGACGGCAGTTGGAGCTTAACGCTGCCTGCCAGTGACCTAACCGCACTTGCCAATAACGGCTACACCCTGACCGCCACGGTCAGCGATCAGGCGGGTAACCCTGGCAGCGCCAGCAAAGGTGTGACCGTCGATACCACCGCGCCCGTCATCAGCTTTAACACCGTGGCGGGCGACGATGTGATTAACAACGTTGAACACACTCAGGCGCAGATTATCAGCGGCACCGCCACGGGTGCGGTGGCGGGCGACCGCCTGGTGGTGACCATCGCCGGGCAGCAGTATGTCACCAGCACCGATGCCAGCGGCAACTGGAGCGTTGGCGTGCCTGCCAGCGTGATTTCCGGCCTTGCGGACGGCACAGTGACTATCAGCGCCACCATCACCGATAGTGCAGGCAACAGCAGCACGCAGACGCACAATGTGCAGGTCAATACGGCGGCAGTGTCGCTCTCGGTCAGCACCATCAGCGGCGATAACCTTATTAATGCCGCCGAAGCAGGCAGTGCGCTGACCCTGAGCGGCACCGGAACGAACTTTGCCGCAGGTATAGTAGTGACCGTGTTGCTTAACGGCAAAGGCTACAGCGCTACCATTCAGAACAACGGGAGCTGGAGCGTGAATGTGCCGGCGGCAGACGTTGCGGCGCTTGCCGATGGCACCAGCTATACGGTTAGCGCCTCCGCGCAGGACAGTGCTGGAAACAGCGCCACGGCCTCACGCAGCGTGGCGGTGGATCTCACCGCGCCGGTTATCAGCATCAACACCGTTTCGACGGACGATCGACTCAACGCCGCCGAACAACAGCAGCCGTTAACCCTTAACGGCTCGACCAGCGCGGAAGTAGGGCAGACGGTCACTGTCACCTTTGGCGGCAAAACTTACACTGCCACGGTGGCCGCCAATGGCACCTGGGCGCTTAACGTGCCTGCGGCGGATCTGGCCGCGCTCGGGCAGGGGGCGCAGACCATTACCGCCAGCGTGAACGATCGCGCGGGTAATCTTGGACAGGTCACGCACACCCTGACTGTCGATACTGTTGCACCCACGGTGACCATCGCCACCGTGGCGGGTGACGATATTATCAACAGCGTCGAGCAGGCGGCAGGGCAAACCATCAGTGGCACGACGACCGCAGAAGCCGGGCAAATTGTTACGGTGACGTTTAACGGACAAACCTGGACGGCGACGGTGGGCAGCGGTGGCGCCTGGTCAGTGTTTATCCCCGGACAACAATTTTCCGGCCTGAGCAACGGCAGCTACACCATCGGCGCTACGGTTACCGATCTGGCGGGGAATCCGGGCAGCGCCACTCATAACGTCACCCTCAATGGCGACGTGCCGACGGTGACCATTAATACCTTCGCTGGCGATGATATTGTTAACGCTGCGGAACATTCCATACCGCTGACAATCAGCGGCACGACCACGGCGCCCGCAGGCCAGACCGTGACTCTGACGCTGAACGGCAAGACTTACACCACCACCGTACAGACGGGTGGAAGCTGGAGCTACACTGTTGGCAGTGCCGATATCGGCGCACTGGCTGATGGCGGCGCATACGTGATTAACGCTCAGGTCAGCAATGCCATTGGCAATACCGGCAGCAGCAATCACACCATTACTGTCGATCTCAGCGCCCCGGCGATGGGCATTAATATCGATTCCCTGCAAGCCGACACTGGGCTTAGCGCCAGCGACTTTATCACCAGCGTCAGTCCGGTGGTGGTCAACGGCTCGCTCACCGCCGCGCTTGCCAGTAACGAGACGGCACAAATCAGTATCGACGGCGGCGTAACCTGGACCACGCTCACCGTTACCGGCACGACCTGGCGCTATAACGACAGCCGCACGCTGACCGATGGCAGTTATCTCTATCAGGTGTGGGTGATTGACACTGCGGGCAACGTCGGTGCCACCGACAGCCAGAATGTGGTGATCGACACTACCGCGCCAGACCCAGCGGTGAAAACCATCGCCATTAGCGCGATCACCACCGATACTGGATTGATTACTAACGATTTTGTCACCAGCGACACGACGCTTGCGGTGAGCGGCACGCTGGGCGCGGCGCTTTCTGCTGGTGAGTTCGCGCAAATCAGTATCGACGGCGGCACCACCTGGCAGAACCTGTCAGTAAGCGGCTTAACCTGGACCTGGCTTGACGGGCGGACGCTGACCGATGGCAACTACAATTATCAGGTGCGGGTGATCGACACCGCCGGAAATATCGGCGCGACCGCCAGCCAGATAGTCACTGTGGACACCACCGCGCCGCTGGCGAGCAAAACCATCACCATTGCGGGCATCAGCGATGACACCGGGTTAAGCAGCAGCGATTTCGTTACTCGCGACACCACGCTTACCGTGCGCGGTACGCTCGGAGCGGCGCTTGCCGCCGATGAACGGGCGCAAATCAGCCTCGACGGCGGCGTTACCTGGACCACCTTAACCGTTATCGGCACCAACTGGAGCTATGCCGATGGTCGCACACTGACCGACGGCACCTGGAACTACACGGTGCGGGTGGTGGATCTGGCGGGGAACGTCGGGCAGACGGCGACGCAAAACGTGGTGGTCGATACCACCAGCCCGGAAGCGGCGAAAAGCATCACCATTACCGGTATCAGCGATGACACCGGAGCCAGCAGCAGCGATTTTATTACCAGCGACACCTCGCTTACCGTGCGCGGCGTATTGGGCGCAGCACTCGGGGCTAATGAGTTCGCACAAATCAGTACCGACAACGGCGCAACCTGGGTAAACGTGACGCTGGCAGCAGACGGCCTCAACTGGAGTTATGTTGACGGACGCACGCTCACCAACGGCACCACCACCTGGCAGGTGCGGGTGGTCGATCTGGCGGGCAACGTTGGCGCAACCGGCAGCCAGTCGGCGCTGATCGACACCGTGAACCCGGCGCAGGTGTTGACCATCGCCAGCATCAGCACCGACACGGGGAGTTCGGCAACTGACTTTATCACCAGCGATACCTCGCTCACGCTGACCGGTTCGCTGGGGGCGGGGCTTACCAGCGGCGAAGTGGCGCAGATTAGCCTCGACGGCGGCGCGACCTGGACCACCCTCACCACCAACGGTACGCAGTGGACTTACACCGACAGCCGCACGCTGACCGACGGCAGCTACGTTTACCAGGTGCGGGTGCTGGATCTGGCGGGGAATACTGGCCCGGTGGTGTCGAAAACGGTGGTGGTCGATACGATTAACCCCACCGCCACGCCGACCATTGTGTCGTACACTGATGACGTCGGGCAGCGGCAGGGGACATTAAGCAGTTCGCAGGCCACCGACGACACTACGCCGTTGCTGAACGGCGTGCTCTCCGGCCCGCTTGCCAGCGGTGAAGTGGTTTACCTCTACCGTAACGGCCTGCTGTTAGGCGCGGTGACGATGGTCGGCGCACTGAACTGGACCTACAGCGACAGCGGGCTGGTCAGCGGTGCCTATACCTACAGTGCGCGAGTGGTGGATCTGGCGGGGAACATCACCTCCTCCAGTGATTTTGTCCTGACGGTTGATACCTCTATTCCAACCACGCTGGCGCAAATTACCAGCCAGACCACGCGCGATACCACGCCGATTATCAGCGGGGTGATCACGGCGGCACTCGCCAGCGGGCAGTATGTTGAAGTGGTGATCAACGGCAAAACTTACACTTCGCAGCCAGGCGGCGCGGTGGTGGTCGATCCGGCGCACAACACCTGGTATGTGCAACTGCCGGATACCGACACGCTGGCGGCGTCTGCGACCGCCTATAACGTCACCGCGCAGGTAAAAAGCTCGGCGGGCAACGGCAACACTGCCAACGTCAGCACTGGCACGGTAACGGTCAACGCGGCGATTGATTACACTCCGACCTGGACCACCGCCAGCAAATCTACCGCCTGGGGATTGACCTACGGCCTCGACTCGCACGGAATGTGGACGGTGCTGGCAAACCAGCAGGTAATGCAATCGACTGACCCACTCACCTGGTCGAAGACCGCGCTGACGCTGTATCAGAGCGGCAACAACTACGCCACCAGCTCCATCGCCGATTACGACCGTAACGGCACGGGCGATCTGTTTATCACCCGTGATGACTACGGTACAGGCTATATCAACGGCTTTACCAATAACGGCGACGGCACCTTTTCCAGCGCTATTCAGGTCACCGTCGGCACCCTGACGTGGTATGGCTCAGTAGTGGCATTTGATAAAGAGGGCGACGGCTATCTCGACTTCTGGATTGGCGACGCGGGCGGGCCGGACTCCAACACCTTCCTGTGGAACAACGCAGGTACGCTGGTAGGTAACTCCACCACGTCGAACAGCGGCGGTAGCGCCACGGTGGGCGGGGCGGTGACGGGGTATCTTTCGCTCAACGAAGGTTCTGGCGTCGATCTGAACAATGACGGCAGAATCGACCTGGTTCAGCACACCTACAACCTGAACAACTATTACACGCTATCTTCGCTCATCAACCAGGGGAATGGGACGTTTGTCTGGGGGCAGAACACCATTAACACCTTCCTCAGCACGGCGGGCAGCGGTGGTAACTCGACGTCTGTCTCCATGACCTGGGCGGATTTCGATGGTGATGGCGATATGGATCTCTTCCTGCCAGCCAGCCAGGGAAGAGCTAACTACGGCTCCCTGTTATTCAACACCAACGGCGTGCTGGGCAGTCCGGTGGCGGTGGGGGCTACGGCAACCACCTACGCCAGCCAGTTTAGCGTGGCGGTGGACTGGAACCACGACGGCCTGATGGATATCGCCCGTATCGCCCAGACCGGACAATCGTATCTTTACACCAACGTTGGTGGTGCCAGCAACTGGACACAATCGGCCCTCGGCGGCAGTCAGAGCGGCACTACCAGCGGCGTGGCGGCAATGGACTACGACTGGGACGGCGCGGTGGATGTGCTGGTGACCAAACAGTCGGGCAGCGTGTTCCTGATCCGCAACACCAACACGGTGAGCTACGGCACCTCGCTGCACCTGCGCATCACCGATCCTAACGGCATTAACGTCTATTACGGCAATACCGTAAAACTGTACAACTCGGCGGGGGTGCTGGTCGCTACGCAAATCATCAACCCGCAGTCGGGGATGGGGGTTAACGACACCTCGGCGCTGGTCAACTTCTACGGGCTGAATGCCGGAGAAACCTACAACGCGGTGCTGTTCAAATCCACCGGCACCGCCGCCAGCAATATCGACCAGACGGTCAACACCAGCTGGGGCGGCTTACAGGCCACCGATGCCACTCACGCTTACGACCTCAGCGCCGAAGCAGGCACCGCGAGCAACAACGGCAAGTTCGTCGGCACGGGCTATAACGACACCTTCTTTGCCACCGCAGGCACCGACACTTACGACGGTTCCGGCGGCTGGGTGTACAGCTCCGGCACCGGAACGTGGCTGGCAAACGGCGGCATGGACGTGGTTGATTTCCGCCTCTCGACGGTGGGCGTGACCGCGAACTTAAGCAGTACCGCCGCACAGGCCACCGGCTTTAACACCTCGACATTTACCAATATCGAAGGCATTTCCGGCTCGAATTTTAACGACACTCTGACCGGCAGCAGCGGCGATAACCAACTGGAAGGACGCGGCGGCAACGACACCCTTAACATCGGAAACGGCGGTCACGATACCTTGCTCTATAAACTGCTCAACGCCAGTGACGCTACCGGCGGCAACGGCTCAGACGTGGTGAATGGCTTTACGGTAGGGACATGGGAAGGCACCGCCGACACCGATCGCATTGATATCCGCGAGTTGTTACAGGGCAGCGGCTACACCGGCAACGGCAAAGCCAGCTATGTCAACGGTGTGGCAACGCTGGATGCCCAGGCCGGAAACATCGGTGATTTTGTCAAAGTCACCCAGAGCGGCAGCGACACTATCGTGCAGATCGACCGCGATGGCACGGGCGGCAATTTTGCGACAGCTAACGTGGTCACGCTGACGGGCGTGCACACCGACCTCGCCACTTTACTGGCGAATCATCAGTTGATGGTGGTGTAGAGAATGAAAAAAAATGCCCAGTCCGTGGAAGCCTGGCTGGAGGCGATGATCGCCGTGGCGCGCTATTACCGCCTCGATTTTTCCCAGGAGAATGTGCGCGCGACCGTCAACTGGGAGCGCGACAGCAAACGGGAAGAGTTACTCACTGATATGGCGCGGCAGTTAGGGATGGGGCTGCGGCTGGTGGAATTTTCCGCCGACTCGCTTAACCCGTGGCGGCTGCCGCTGATCGCGGTGTTTGATAATCAACAGATTGGCGTGATCACCCGCCGCGACAATCACGACAATATCAGCGTTCAGTTCAGCGGTGACGAAGGGCTGGAAACCACATTAAACGTCACGGATATAGAAGACAAAATCGTTGAACTGGCGCTACTGCGCCCGCTCAGCGCAATTCCCGATGCGCGGGTAGACGACTATATTCGCCCGTATCAGGCGAACTGGTTCTGGAATCTCTCGCTAAAAGACTGGCGGCGCTATGGCGATATTATGCTGGCGTCACTGGTGGCGAACGTGCTGGCGCTGGCGGCGATGATTTTCTCGATGCAGGTTTACGATCGGGTGGTTCCGGCGCAATCGTACCCGACGCTGTGGGTGCTGTTCGCTGGGGTGATGATGGCGATCCTGTTTGAATTCTGTATGCGCATGGTGCGCACGCATCTTTCCGATGTGATTGGTAAGCGGGCGGATCTGCGTATTTCGGATCGCGTTTTTGGTCACGCATTACGGCTGAAAAACAACGTGCGATCGAAATCCACCGGATCGTTTATCTCGCAGATCCGCGAGCTGGAATCGGTGCGGGAGCTGATTACTTCCACCACCATCGGCGCGGTGGCGGATCTGCCGTTCTTCCTGCTGTTTGTCTTTATTCTGTGGATGATTGGCGGCTGGCTGGTGCTGGTGGTTTTGCTGGCGCTGCCGTTGCTGGTGATCCCCGGCCTGCTGGTGCAACGCCCGCTGGCGCGGCTGGCGAACGAAGGGATGCGCGAGTCGGCGGTGCGCAACGCTACGCTGGTGGAAGCCGTGCAGTCGATTGAAGACATTAAACTGCTGCGCGCCGAACAGCGTTTTCAGAATCAGTGGAACCACACCAACGACGTGGCGTCATCTATCAGCATGAAGCAACGTTTTCTCACCGGGCTACTGCTCACCTGGACCCAGGAAGTGCAATCCATCGTCTACGTCGTGGTGCTGTTGGTATGGTGATGAATGGCGACATGACCACCGGCGCACTGGTGGGAACGACGATCCTGGCTTCGCGCACTATTGCGCCGCTGTCGCAGATTTCCGGCGTACTCTCGCGCTGGCAGCAGGCGAAAGTGGCACGCAACGGCCTCGATGAACTGATGAAGCGCCCGGTGGATCAGCCGGAACACGGCAAACTGGTGCATAAAGCGGTGCTGCACGGTAATTATCAGTTCAGCAACGCGGTGTTTTATTACGACGAAGAAGAGAAGATTGCCGATGTGGCGATCGGCAAACTCAACATTCAGGCTGGTGAGAAAATCGCCATTCTCGGGCGCAACGGCGCGGGTAAATCAACGCTACTGCAAATGCTCGCCGGAATGCGTATCGCCCAGCAGGGGCAGGTGCTGCTGGATAACATCAGCATCGGGCAACTTGATCCGGCAGATCTGCGCCGCGACATGGGGCTGCTGAGCCAGACCGGGCGACTGTTTTTTGGTTCGCTGCGGGAAAACCTCACCATGGGGATGCCGGAGGCCAGCGATGAAGATATCGAACGCGCATTAACCCTCAGTGGGGCGCTGCCGTTTGTGCAGAAGCAGAAAAACGGCCTCAACTACATGATTCAGGAAGGGGGATTTGGTCTTTCTGGCGGTCAGCGGCAAACGCTGCTGCTGGCGCGGCTTCTCATCTCTCAACCCAATATCGTGCTGCTCGATGAACCCAGCGCCTCGCTGGACGAAATGGCGGAAGCGTATTTAATCGAACAACTGAAACAGTGGATTGGGCATCGCACGCTGGTCATCGCTACTCACCGCACGGCGATGCTGCAACTAGTGGACAGGATCATCGTGATGGATCAGGGGCGGATTGTGATGGATGGCGCGAAAGAGGCCATTTTGCGTGAACAGAGCGAACCCACGGCGCGACGGGTGGTGTTGCAGGAGAAGAATAAGGGGTCTGCCGCATGAACGGACAACTGCAATACAACCGTGGCCTGACTGAACCCCGCTTGCTGCGTTCGGCGCTGGCGGTACGCGTTACCGCTGTGATGCTGCTCTGTTTTCTCGGCTGGGCGTGGTACTTCCAGCTTGATGAAGTCACCACCGGCAGCGGCACGGTAGAACCTTCCGGGCGCGAACAGGTGGTGCAGTCGCTGGAAGGCGGAATTCTGTATCATCTCGACGTCAAGGTTGGCGATATTGTTGAACAGGGCCAGCCGCTGGCGCAGCTTAACCGCACCAAAACGGAATCCGACGTCCAGGAAGCAATGTCGCGGCTGTATGCGGCACTGGCAACCTCGGCGCGGCTGCGGGCCGAAGTGAGCAATAAACCGCTGGTCTTCCCTGACGAACTGAATAAATTCCCCGAACTTATCGAGTCAGAAACGGCGTTGTACAACACTCGCCGCGACGGGTTGAACAAAGCCACCACCGGGCTGACGCAGGGGATTAGCCTGGTCAACCGTGAACTGGCGATGACCCAGCCACTGGTGAAACAGGGGGCGGCGAGCAGCGTCGAAGTGCTGCGCCTGCAACGTCAGGCCAATGAACTGGAAAACAAACTCAGCGACGTGCGCACGCAATATTACGTTCAGGCGCGCGAAGAGTTAGCGAAAGCCAATGCGGAAGTAGAAACCCAGCGTTCGGTGATCCGCGGGCGGGAAGATTCTCTCACCCGGCTCAACTTTACCGCGCCGGTACGTGGCATTGTTCAGGATATTGATGTCACCACGGTTGGCGGCGTCATTGCCCCCGGTGGTAAACTGATGACCATCGTGCCGCTGGATGAGCAACTGCTGATCGAGGCAAAAATCTCCCCGCGCGATGTGGCGTTTATCCATCCGGGGCAAAAATCGCTGGTGAAAATAACCGCTTACGACTACTCCATCTACGGCGGCCTGCCGGGAGAAGTGACGGTGATATCACCAGACACCGTGCAGGATGAAGTGCGGCGCGATGTTTATTACTATCGGGTGTACATTCGCACTTTCAGCAACCATCTGGAAAACAAAAGCAAACAGCAATTTCCGATATTCCCCGGCATGGTGGCGACGGTCGATATCCGCACCGGCAAAAAAAGCGTGCTGGATTATCTGTTGAAACCCTTTAATAAAGCACAGGAGGCGTTGCGCGAACGATGAACATTAGCGATGTAGCAAAAATTACCGGCCTGACCAGCAAAGCAATCCGCTTCTATGAAGAGAAGGGGCTGGTGACGCCGCCGATGCGCAGCGAAAACGGTTATCGCACCTACACGCAGCAGCATCTCAACGAACTGACCTTACTGCGCCAGGCGCGCCAGGTGGGCTTTAACCTGGAAGAGAGCGGCGAACTGGTGAATCTGTTTAACGACCCGCAGCGTCACAGCGCCGATGTAAAACGGCGCACCCTGGAGAAAGTGGCGGAGATCGAGCGACATATCGAAGAACTGCAATCCATGCGCAACCAGCTACTGGCGCTGGCGAATGCCTGCCCCGGTGATGACAGCGCTGACTGCCCGATTATCGAAAATCTCTCCGGCTGCTGTCATCATCGGGCGGGGTGAAAATCAGTTAATCCCCGTTTGCACCGAAAGAATATGCTGCAAACTTTCTACCATAATGCGCCCCGACTGAAATAAGCCTTCCTGGATTTCGTTGTTAACATTCACAGCGTGAACCAGGGAGGCTAATAACACCACTTGCAAGAAGGCAAAAATAAACGCACCGATAATCATAATATGCGTCAGGGGGATTTTCCTTTGCTCCTTCATTTTAAATAACCCACAAACTGACCTTCCTTCATTAAGGCGACTTTTCCCGTGTGGTGATAAACAATGACGTTATAAAGACCTGACTGATAAACAGTGGCATCTTTATTGTCTTCATCAATTGCACATAATGAATCATTGAGATAAGCAAAGTTTTTACTGCTCATTCTAAAGGTCATGCCAAATCCTTTATAAATGGCTTTCTTTGCCGCCTGGGCATGTTGTGCGGCTTCTGCATTTTTAAATGCCTGCGCTTCGGATGCACTTAAAATAGCCGTCTGACGCTGTTGTTCTGCGAGATAACAGGTGTCATGGCTGACGCCCTGCGCCTGGCAATCTACGATGCGGGAAGTGGGTGAACTACAGCCAGCCAGTAATATAACCGCCAGCAGGGAAAACGATTTAATGGAGCTATTCATCATTGTTAACCTTAAATAATGTACGGAAAATTGCGAATAAGAAATTGCTGTTAAAATTAGAACGAATATCCCACGCCGACACCCGCACCGAAATCAGATTGTGTATCCGCAGAAATACCTGCTTTAAGTACCGTATGCGTTCCGGCATTAAAAGATGTTCCTACAGACACCGCAGATTCACCGTTGAACGTTCCCGCTCCCGCTGACACCATCATCACGTCACCGGTTTTCACCTGTGGTTGTGAGGCGATAGCGATGGCAGATGCAGTTCCCGCATTGGCTTCTTTACGATTGTCCTCAACTTCGTTTTTCAGAGAATCGAAATGGTTATTGAGCGTGTTAATTTGTTGGCTGTTATCTGCGACCCGTTTTTGCGTGTTGGTTAACTGTTGCTGCGTTTGGGTTACGTCTTGTGACAGGCTGTCAATTTGTTCATGTGCCTGGACAGACTTCTGCGCCAGACTTTGCATTTGTTTATCGTATTGAGCCCTTTCTTTTTGCTGTTGTGCTGCCACATCGGTTGTCAGTGCATTCATTTTCTGCCCTTGTTCCGTGGTAGTGCGCTGATTAGCCTCATTTTGAGCCGCCAGCTTGGCATTAATCATCTCCTGATAATGCGCGGTATTTTGCGTATCTCCAGTCGCGGCGAGCGTTTTTTGTGTGGCTACGATCTGCGCCTGTTGCTCTGTAATTTGCGTTTGCTGGGCATCAGTTACCGCAGACTGTCGGGCGTTGATCATGCTCTGATAACGGGCGGTTGTCTGTACATCACCTGTAGCGGCAACGGTTTTTTGTCCTGCGTCAGGATCTGTCTGGACAGGGGGAGTCTGAGTGGTATCAGGTGTTTCAGAAGGGATGTAGTGATGTTCAGTCAAATAGGTATACGCAGCGGGGCTGTTGTCTGTGCGTTCTAAAAAGCGGGTAATCTTCTGCTCAATCTCCGATTGCGACATGCCGGAGTTAATGGCTGAAAGCTCTGTTGCCGCCGCTTCAATGGTATCACCAGCTAAAACAACAGGGCTGGATATTGCTGAAATTATGAGTGCCAGTAAAGCTACGTTTACAGTTTTCATTCATTTTCTCTTGTTCAAAATAAGTCGCATTAATGTTTCTATAAGAAACAAATAATATTGTTTTAAGAAATAAACTGCGTTGCAATTTGATCGAAATCTACGCCGCCATTTGTGTGATGTAAAGCGCATTTTTGTCTTGTGTAAGCGTAAACACCACCAATAAGAAACAAAAATAGTTTCTTATATAAATAAAAAAGGAAATTATTTCGTGCTCTTTCAATGTAAAAAAGAGTAAAGACTTGTTTTGATAAGCGAAATAAATTCTGTTTCTGGACTAAACGTGAGGCGGTTCCTGATGTGTGCTAAAATGCGTTTCTTTGATAAATCTCAATTTTTAAGAGGTTTACGCCAGGCAGGAAATTTAAATGAATGAATTTGAGAAGATTTTTAATGAAATGAATCTGGACCGGGCATTGCTACCGATCCTTTTTCGTTCGAACCGGTCGACAGTGTGGAAGTATTTAAGCGGCGATAGTACGGCTTCTGCCTCTGCCATGTCGCTGATCATGCTGTTGCAGTTGATCCAGAAACGAAACCCCGATCTGTTAGCCGAATGGTTAACGCTTTCTGATTTCACCATTCCGCCAGAAGTTTACCTGGACCAACCTGATTACTGGAAAGGGTGGGTGTATACCCAACACAAGGTCAATAAAAACGTCCTAGAATATCTAAAAAAACACTATCCGGATGAAGACCAAAAAAGTATGGGTAAAGGCCGGGAAGAGTAATTTTGCCTCTACTCGGCTATATGCCGGATGCGGCGCAAGCGCCTTATCTGGCCTACGATTCGGGCATATTTTGTAGGCATGATAAGACGCGTCAGCGTCGCGTCAGGCGATGACCGCACGGATGATCAGCGTTATCCCTTCTATCGCAATGACTTCAACATGCGTACCTGCACCGAGATCCTCGC
>ERZ1034992.313-NODE-313-length-28801-cov-12.970361_pt1 | contig 28801 bp, 29 predicted proteins | sample MGYA00520695_ERZ1034992 | MGnify/ENA primary metagenome ERZ1034992 (study PRJEB33766, sample SAMN09781778) | gut metagenome | biome: gut microbiome | host: Homo sapiens | place: Madagascar | study: EMG produced TPA metagenomics assembly of the PRJNA485056 data...
AACAAATACCTACCATTCATTTAGGAGTATCAGCAACCCAAATGGAGAAGAAAGGCATAGCTACAGATAGAGGGAATATCAACCGAGAAATCAAACATCAAAATGCAATTTTAAGAGAAATCTCAAGAAGAATAAAAGCCTTGTTAAATTGGATAAGAGGAATAGGAAAAGAAGAAAAAGCAGAAAACGAAAATACAAAGTCCACCCTCCCACCTAAAGAAAATCTGTTATCATTTTTTGAAAATCTTATACATAAAAACGCAGATAAGAATAATGCAGACTTAGAGAAATATATTGAGAGTTATCAATTACTCAAAGAAAAAAACATTACAAGTATCAATCAATTAAAAGAGAGCATCACCGATTTACGAGATAAGAACTACAAGACCACAAGAGCCTTAAAAGATACCGAGAAAAAGATTGATGATAGAATACAACTCATAGACCAATCAGAAAAATATTTGAAGTATAAAGACACCTACAAAGTCTATGCAAAATTAAAGAAAAGTAAACAGGAAGATTTTTATAACGAGCATACGGCTGAGCTTATTTTATTTGAAAGTACTAAGAAATATTTGAAAGACCATTTAGGAGAAAGTAAAACCTTAGCCATCAGTAAATGGAAAACAGAAGTTAGCACTTTGAAGAAAGAGAAAAAGAGCCTTTACAATCAAATATTAGAGATAAGAGAAGAAGTAGAACAAGCAGAAAAAGTTAAGACCTGTATAGAGCAGTTACAGGAACAAAAAAGGCAACTATCACAGGTAAAGAGGAATGAGTTAGACCTATAAAATCAAGCGAAAAAATGGTATAATATTAAACAAGTATTTGATTTTGGAGGTGCTTAAATTCATGGATGAAAGAGAGAAAATCATTCGTTTATGGTTTGATATGTGGCTTACACAACAAGACTTAGGAATAGATGATATTTTTTTGGATGATGTGATTTATATTGAGAGTTGGTGTCCTAAGTATGAAAATCGGCAAACAGTAAAGCACTGGTTTAATGAGTGGAATACAAGAGGAAAAGTTCTTGCGTGGGATATAAAGCAATTTTTTCATAAGGATAATCAAACTATTGTAGAATGGCACTTCAAAAATAAAATGAATGAGGGGAAAGTTGAAGAATTTGACGGTATCTCTTTGATTGTTTGGACAGCCGATAATAAGATAAAAGCGTTGAAAGAGTTTGGTTGTAATTGTAACAACTACAATCCTTACAAAGAGAGTGAAACACCATTATTTAGAGATGAAAAAGTAAATTGGTTTTGAGGAGATAAAATATTGATGGAAAGTAGACCTGAGTTTGACAAAATTACATCGTTTGATGAATTTACTAAATACTATTGGTATCGTGAAGAACTTTCACAGATATGCAAGTCATTAGGATTAGAATATAGAGGCACAAAACATGAACTCAATTATATTATTGAGCAATACTTTAAGGGCAATTTGATTAAAAAATCATCAATAAAAAATGAAAAGAAGCAAGTGGAAAATATTACTTTAGATACACCATTACTTGAATGTGGTTTTTCTTTTAATGCAAAGTTCAGAGAATATTTCGCTGTTTTAACAGGTATCTCACCATTTAAATTTACTGCTGATATGGCAACAGTTTGGAGAAAAGTAAAAAGAGAAAATGATTTGAGTTTTACAATTCAAGATATGCTAAAAGTTTATTATGGGAAATCAGATTATGCAAAGTATGATAATTCGGTTTGTCAATGGAATCAATTTTTAAAGGATTTCTGTGCAGACGAAAATAGTTGCAACTACTCAAACAAATTAAAAGTAGCTTCTATTCTTTGGAAAGAAGTCAGAAATTCAAGAAATGAAAAAATTTATTCAAAGAATCTTTTGACTGAATATGCCGATAAAATAAAAGAGTATTGCAAGTAGGATATTTTTAGCTTGCTAAACTAACAATTCAATAAAAGCTAACACGAAAGCAGTAAATCAAAAAGGTTTGCTGTTTTTTCTTTGCTTAAAAACGGAAAGGAGGACACATGGAAGAAGAAAAAAGAGTAATAAAAGAACCACAACATAAACAGTTAATAATGGATATTGGAAAAACAAAATACACCGTAAACCTACATTTCAAGCAAGGTACAGGGGAAACATACAAGGATAAAATACTAAAGCTAATCAAGAGAGAAACAGAGAAGATATAAATTTATCAAAAAAATTTTGTTTATGTCCTTGACAAATCTTCCCAAAAGGCACAGTGATAAATGAGGTGGGAAAGCTACTTGCATCCAATGGGTACCAGATAAAAGTGCTCAATACCATCAATTTCAAGAAGTCAATGCATTATAATCCCTTCGCTTATATCCGAAGCGAAAAGGATATTTTGAAACTGGTGAATACCATCATTGCCAATACCAAAGGCGATGGCGAAAAGAGCAGCGAAGACTTCTGGGTAAAGGCAGAGAGGCTTCTCTATACAGCACTTATCGGTTACATCTATTATGAGGCACCGGAGGCTGAGAAGAACTTCAATACTCTTCTGGAGATGATAAATTCATCGGAAGCAAAAGAGGATGATGAAGACTTTGAATCTGATGTCGATAAGATGTTTAAGAGGCTGCAAAAGCGTGATCCTGAACACTTTGCGGTGAAGCAATATCAAAAGTTCAAGCTTGCAGCTGGCAAGACCTTAAAATCGATTTTGATTTCATGCGGTGCAAGGCTTGCGCCGTTTGATATCAAAGAGCTTAGAGACCTCATGGCATATGACGAATTGGATTTTGATAGAGTGGGCGATACGCCTACAGCACTGTTTCTAATCATGAGCGATACAGATACCACTTTCAATTTTGTTATCGCTATATTGCAAAGTCAGCTATTCAATTTGTTATGTGATAAGGCAGATGATGTTTACGGAGGAAGGCTGCCGGTACATGTAAGATGCATACTCGATGAGTTTGCAAATATCGGACAGATACCGAACTTCGATAAACTGATCGCAACCATTAGAAGTCGTGAAATATCGGCTTCTATTATTTTGCAAAGCCAGTCACAGCTAAAGACCATCTACAAAGAAGCAGCAGATACCATCGTTGGTAACTGCGACACGACTTTGTTTTTGGGAGGCAAGGAGAAGTCCACGCTAAAAGAGATATCCGAGCTTTTAGGGGAGGAGACCATCGATTCATTTAACACAAGTGAAAACCGTGGTACGCAGATTTCTCATGGACTCAATTATCAGAAACTAGGAAAGGAGTTGATGAGCCAAGACGACAGGTGCGCCATGACTCCTTTTTTAGGAAGAGCGAGAAACATGCTGCCGGGGAATTGAGAAAGGAACTCAATGGGCGATGATGTGTAGTGGGCATAATGATACTCCCTTACAGTCACAGTCCGAGCGTTAAAAGCGTCGCAGGCAATGAGTAGGGTCACATGAGAACCATGCGAGGGTGAGATTCCCGTGGGCTTCCTAAAGCCATCCGGTACACTGTAAATCAAATTAAATGGAAGGAGGAACTTTAGATGAACGAGAAAAAAATAGAAGTGCCTCTTTGGGAAAAATATGTATTAACAAGAGAAGAGGCAATAGAGTATTTCAACATTGGCGAAAAGAAGATGAGAAGGTTCATACAAGATCATATCGATGACAATACCTTTGTGGTAAACAATGGAAGAAAAACTCTTATTATTCGTAAAAAATTCGAGGAATTTCTTGATAATACATCGTCGATATAGGCTGTAAGCAATGATATGCCATGGTATAATGGCATATCATTGCAGATGGCTCATCCGAAATAAAATAAGGAGGAGTCGATATGAGTAATTTGAAAAGACGCGATAATAGAAATCGCATCTTAAGAGTCGGAGAAAGCCAAAGCAAAGATGGTAGATACAGATTCACTTTCTATGAGAACGGTAAGCAAAAGTGCTTTTACAGTTGGAAACTAGAACGAACTGATAGGCTTCCGGAAGGAAGAGCAGAGTGCGAAGCTTTAAGAGATTTAGTTGCAGACTACAATAAGAAACTAGAGCTTGGATTAAACTATTCAGCAAGTAAGATTACTCTTTACGAGCTGGCAGATAAGTACACAAGACAAAGACGCAATGTTAAGTCGAGTACAAAGACCGGATATAAAACGGTTCTAAATTATCTAAAAACTGATCCATTCTCAGAACGGCAAATTGATAAAATCAAAACATCAGATGCCAAGCTGTGGCTTATATCTTTACAAGCAGAGAAGAAGAAAAGCTATAGCACGATTCACACCATCAGAGGAGTTCTAAGACCGGCATTCAGGCTTGCCGTTGATGATGACCTTATTCCTAAGAATCCATTTGATTTTGAGCTATCAACAGTTCTAATCAATGATTCTGTCACAAGAGAAGCAGTATCCAGAAAAGATGAAAGAAAGTTCATCGAGTTCACGAAGAATGACAGGCATTTTTCGAGATACTATGAGGCTGTATATATTCTCTTTAAGACAGGGATGAGAATCTCTGAGTTCTGCGGATTGACTATTGAGGATATAGACTTCAAAGCAAAGACAGTCAGAATCGAACGTCAGTTGATGAGAGGTTCTGATATGAGGTACTTGATAGAAACTCCAAAGACTGCTGCTGGTGAAAGAACAATTCCAATTACTGATGAAGTATGTGATTGTTTTAGAACCATCATAGAAAGAAGACCGACACCTAAGAAGGAACCGGTGATTGATGGATGGTCTGGATTCCTGTACTTAGATAAGAATGAGATGCCGATGGTGGCATTGCATTGGGAAAAGTATTTCCAGCACATTCTTACGAAGTACAACAAGACATATAAGGAAGAGCTTCCTAAAATCACGCCACACGTTTGCAGACATACATATTGCAGCAACATGGCGAAAACCGGTATCAATCCTAAGACGCTTCAATACTTGATAGGGCATTCCGATATAGGCGTTACATTAAACACCTATACGCACGTTAAGTTTGAAGATGCAAAAGAAGATTTGAAAAGGTCGAAGCTGATCTAATATTGGTATGAAATACGTTGGTACAGTGTTGGTACAGCGCCAAAAAACACGTTATATTTGCAGCTGGATTCCGTGGCAGACTAACATTGGTAAAATGATGCTAAAGCGGATATCCATACCAACAATTTACCAACATTGAGGTCGGAAATATGCCGAAAAACGCCTATTTATGCCATTTAGGCGTACCAACATTGAAAAATGATGAAGGTGGCAAGAACCTAGCATAAAACGGCATATTAACGCATAGAAAGGCATAAAAAAGATATGATAAAAATCCTATTCGTTTGCCATGGAAATATCTGTCGTTCGCCAATGGCGGAATATATCTTTCGTAAGATAGTGAATGATGCCAGTGTTGGTGATATGTATGAGATTGCGTCTGCTGCGACAAGTTCAGAAGAGATATGGAATGGTAGGGGAAATCCTGTTTATCCTGCTGCCAAACAAAAACTATGCGAGCATGGTATGAATTGCGATGAGAAACGTGCACGGCGAATTGCCGCAAAAGATTATGCGTATTATGATTTACTTATCGGAATGGATGAGATGAATATCCATAATCTGCAACGGATGTATCATAATGATCCAGAAAGAAAGATACATCTACTACTAGAATATACAGGTATTCGTAAAAGCATCTCTGATCCTTGGTATAGTGGTGATTTCGATACAGCATATCGTGAAATTGAAGAAGGCTGTATCGCATTATTTGAGCATCTTACAAATGAATCAAAATGAAAATGGACATCTACTGTTGTGGATGTCTTTTTGTAACTGCTTTCTTTTTTAAAATAGAGAAAATAGGACTTAGTTGGTGAGTTTTATCTTTGTTTCACCTGTAATTTTTAGGTGAAAAGGACTATAATTATAGGCGCTAATGTTTATGGGAGGTGACTATGAAAATAGAAGTAATTCAAGATCTTATTAAGATGGATGAAGAAACTCGTAATAAGATTAATAATGCCCATGAATTGAAGTACAAATTGAAGCAGGCAATCGAGCAGGAGAAAAAGAAACTGACGGATGATGCTTGGGCCAATGTAGAGGCACAGGTTAAATCAATGCGTGAAGAAATTCGTACGACTCATGAGAAGAAACAAGCAGAAGCAAAAGCGATGTATGAGAAAGAATCAAAGCGTATCACTGATATGTTTAATGCAAATAAGGAACGCTGGATTCAGATGATTGTGGATTATACAGTTGGAAGAAGAGAACAGGAGTAGCGAATGAGCAAATCAAGTAATGCGATTACCGCTAAGGCGAGAGCGATGCTTGCAGAACATTTGAAACCTGTTGATTACGCAACGATGTTGCAAAGAAAGACGGTTGGTGATATTGCAGTATTTTTGCAAGGACAACCTCTTTATAAAGAGTCCTTGGAAGGAATTAATCCAAAGGCAATACATCGTGGACAGTTAGAGGTTTTACTTCGAACAGGTGTATTCAATCGGTTTGCAAAGCTGATTCGCTATGCGGATGATAACGCAAAACATTTTGGTCATATTGCGGTCATGGAAACTGAAATCGAATTAATTTTGATGAAGTTACATTCATTGTCTGACCAAGATAATGAAATGTTGCGACAAAATATGATTTCTAAGTTACCGTTATATATCGGAAGCTATACTTCATTTCCATTAGAGGAATTGGCTGATAGTTCTTCTTTCCAAGATGTATTGACGTTATTGAAAGATACTTCTTATTATGAAGTATTAAAGAAGTATGAGCAAAAATCCTTAGAGGATATGGATTTTATCAATTTGGAACATTCCTTACGAACTAAATACTATGCAACGTGCTTGGAAACGATTGAGAAATACTCTAATACTACTTCAAAGGAAAAGATGAAAGAAATTATCTTATCTCGTATTGAGTTGGAGAATATTGCGATTATTTATCGTTTGAAGAAATACTTTACTGTTTCCAAGGAATTCATTAAGCAGATGTTGGCTGACTATTGTTGCTTCTTCCGAATGAAGGATTTATACGACATGGTTGACAATGATACTGCAGATCAAGTGATTACACGTTTAGAGAAATCGAGATACAAAGCATATCTATCGAATCAAAAATTTCTTTATATTGAACATTATGCACAACGCATTACGTTCAATATGAGTGCACATTTCATTCGTACGGATACTGACCCGAATCTATCGCTATTAGCATATGTACTACTAGCAGATATTGAGATTCAAAATGTTATCGATATTATCGAAAGTGTTAGATATCAAATTCCACAAGAGCGTGTGAAAGCTCTGCTGATTTATTAAGAAAGGATTGCACATGGCTATAGAAAAAATGAAGTTCGTCAGTGCATGCACAGACCCAGAACATCGGGATGAGATGTTACTGGCAGGGATGAACACAGGTCTGTTACAGCCAGTGATAGCAACCAAAATTATCAATGATGATAACAATGGAAGCGTCATTAGTACAGAAAATCCATATCAGGATTACGTACAGACATTTAAGAGTATTGCGCATGCAGTTGGATGTGATTTGAATGTAAAAGAAAAGATTACATCTAGTTATACCAATGCTGAAATTGAAGCATATATTAAAGAATTAAATGAAGAGTTTGGTTTGGATTCCGCTGCACAAAGTGAAACATTATCACCTGATGATGAGAAGGCTTTGAAGGAATTAAGTGTATTAAACTTTGAAAAGATGCATGCATGTAACTATTTAAACTTTGGTTTTGGTAGATTACCAATGGACAGCTTTAAGAAGTTATCTTTGTATCGTGAAGAGATGTTTATATTACATCGTTTACATTCCACAGCACAGTATGTGTGGCTCGTGTATGTAACGAGTGATACTTACGCTGCCAAGACTTTTAAGATTTTCCAGAGTTTATTTTTTGAACCAATTACAATTCCAAAGTTTGATATTCAGGAAAGAGTAGAACAATGCCGTATCAAGATGGTTGATATGTATTCCTATTGTGTACGTCAAGGTTCTATCTGCAATATGTATCCATATGTTGCGGTGTTAGACCAAAAACAAATCCTCAGTGGATTTGCAAAGGCTTCTGATGTTGAGACATACAAAGCAGCCTTTAATGGATTACCAGTTGACTTTAGAATCAAAGATCCAAGTGAAGTAAAAGATATCCAGTGTCCAACTCTATTAAAGAATAGTTGGTTCTTTAGACCGTTTGAATTGTTCATCGAGATGTATGGTTTGCCAGCATATGATGATTTCGATCCAACAGTCTTTATTGGAATTACCTACTGTATCTTGTTTGGCATCATGTTCGGTGATTTTGGACAAGGGCTTGTACTTATGATTCTAGGCTTCTTATTTGAAAAGAAGGGTAAGTTATTTGGTATTATTGGAAGAGTTGGCATTACATCATCAATCTTTGGCTTCTTGTTTGGCTCTGTATTTGGAAATGAGTCACTATTAGATCCAATTCACCAATCCTTATTTGGCGTAAGAGAGAAGTTATTTGAAGTTATGGCTTCATCAAGTACGATGGTACTTCTGATTGGTGCGATTGCGATTGGTGCAGTACTTATCTTAGTAACGATGATTATGAATATGTGGAATCGTGCTCGTAAGAAAGAGTGGGCTGAATTCTTATTCTCACAGAATGGTGTTGCAGGATTTGTATTCTATGGATTTATCATCGTAGCTGCTGTGTTACTGGTTGTAGCTAAGGTAAATGTACTAAAACCAATGTTTATCATTCCATTTATCGTTGTTCCAATTATTTTATTCATGATGAAGGAAGCTTTTGAAAGAAAGTTTGAAGGACACCCATTAAAACCAGAAGGCGGTTGGGGTAACTACTTCGTTATGAATTTCTTTGAAGCATTCGAAATCTTATTGAGTTTTGTAACAAACTCCATGTCATATCTGCGTGTTGGTGGTTTCGTATTAAGCCATGCAGGCATGATGCTTGTTGTAATGACGCTTGTAAAGATGACAGGTAATGCAGGTATTGCAGTAGCAATATTTGGTAATATCTTCGTTATGGCGTTAGAAGGTTTGATTGTAGGTATTCAGACGTTACGTTTGGAATACTATGAGATGTTTAGCCGTTACTATAACGGTGGTGGAATTAAATATCAGGCATATACTGCCGAAGATGCTGAATAAAAACTTAGGAGGAGAAATCATGTTATTATCTACAAAAGAAATTTTATTACCATTAGTTGCTGTTATTTTGGTTGTCGGTCCATTATGGATTCTATTACGTAAAGGTGTTAATACTACAAATGCTAAGACAAGAATCCTTGCACAGATTGCTATCTTTGCTGGTGTGTTCTTAGTGACATTATTATTCCAAGCTCGCTCGTTTACTGCTTTAGCTGAAGAGGCTACTACAACTGCTGCTACAGGTGATTTGGCAAAGGGTCTAGGATTTATCGCTGCTGCAATTTCTGTCGCTGCTTCCTGTTTAGGTGCTGGTTGGGCCGTTGCTTCTGCTGCTCCAGCTGCTATCGGTGCTGTTTCTGAAAATGGAGACAACTTCGGTCGTGCTATTATCTTCGTTGCCCTTGGTGAAGGTGTAGCGATTTACGGTTTGCTAATTTCTATCTTGATTATCAATGCACTCTAAGGAAGCTGCATGAAAGCATATTGTATTAGTGATAATACTGACACGTTAATGGGGATGCGTCTTGCTGGATTTGAAGGCATCGTATTACATGAGCGTCAAGAAATATTAGATAAAATTAATCAGTTGATTGCTGATCCAGAGATTGCGATTGTCTTAATGACAACCAAAGCGATGGAACAGGTTGCTGATGTTGTCGCAAGAAAGAAATTAGTATTACAACGTCCATTAATTACTGAGATTTCTGACCGTCATGGTTCCGCTAAAATTGGTGAAACTATCGACCGTTATATCAGTGAGGCAATCGGCGTAAAACTATAGAGGTGAGCAATGGAAGAATTTGAAGAGAAAATAATCAAATCCATTAAATCCGATATGCTGAACCAATCTACTTTAGTAGAAGAAACTGTTATGAAGGAAATTCAAAAGATGCATGATGAGCAGTTGAATTACTTTATGGTAGGACTAAAGAAGGAAACAGAAGCCTATCTTGAAAAAGAGACAAACGATTTACGTTTAAGTGCTTCTTCACAGCTATCTCAAGAGACTTTAAAGATCAAGCACGATTTATTAAAGCTTCGTATGGATTTTATTAATCAATTGCTAGAAGGTGCTAGTAAGAAAATTGAGGACTTTGTTAAGTCTAGTCAATATAAAGAATATCTTGTAGAGAATATTAATCTGATCAAGGTTACACCTACAGGTATCTTTACAGTTAGAAAACAAGATGAAGAATTGTTCAATGAATTATTAAAAGAGAAGAATATTACAGCGAATGTTCAAACTGGTTATTTCCGCTTTGGTGGATTTACATATTCAGATTTAGAAAATCGTTTGGAATATCGTTGTGATTTAAGTGAAAAGCTTGAAGAATCACGTCTCTTATTCCGTGAACATTCTGGATTCATCATTACGGAAGGAAGTGACGATCATGAGTGATGTAATTTATTCAATTAATGGTTCAGTTATTTCCGTCATTAACACAAAAACTTTCTCCATGCGTGAGATGGTGTATGTTGGTGAGAAGGAACTTCTAGGTGAAGTGATTCGTGTTGATGAAGATAAGACAATGATTCAGGTATATGAATCCACAACAGGGTTAAGACCAAATGAACCAGTTAAGGGAACAGGTCATTTACTGAATGCTACATTAGGTCCTGGTATCTTGCGTAATATCTATGATGGTATTCAAAGACCACTAGATGAGATTGCCAAGGAACAGGGTGCCTTCATTGCGGAAGGTAAATCTGTACCTGCACTTGATCTTGAAAAGAAATGGAATGTGACGATGTTAGTAAAGGAAGGCGATACTGTTAAAGAAGGACAAATCTTCGCTACAACCCCTGAAACATCATTAATTGAACATCGTTCTTTGATTCCGGTTGGTTTAAACGGTACGGTTGTAAAAGCGCTACCAAGTGGAGAATATACTGTTAATGATGTATTACTCGTTGTAAAGAGTGATTTTGATGAGGCAGAGGTTGAAGTAAAACTGATGCAGCAATGGGCAATTCGTAATCCACGTCCAATTATTAAGCGTGAGCCAATCTCAATTCCTTTGATTACAGGACAGCGTGTTATCGATACAATGTTTCCAATTGCCAAGGGTGGATCTTCCGCAATTCCTGGAGGCTTTGGTGCAGGTAAGACAATGCTACAGCACCAGATTGCCAAGTGGTGTGATGCGGATATCATCATCTATGTAGGTTGTGGTGAACGTGGTAACGAAATGACACAGGTTCTAGAAGAATTTGCGGAATTAATTGACCCTAAGTCTGGCAAACCATTGTTAGACCGTACGGTGTTAATTGCCAATACTTCAAACATGCCGGTAGCTGCACGTGAAGCATCTATCTATACAGGTGTGACGATAGCTGAATACTATCGTGATATGGGATATCATGTAGCACTCATGGCTGACTCAACATCTCGTTGGGCTGAAGCCTTACGTGAAATCTCTGGCCGTTTGGAAGAAATGCCTGCAGAAGAAGGCTTCCCAGCGTACTTACCATCACGTATTGCACAGTTCTATGAACGTGCAGGTATGGTAGATGCCTTATCTGGTAAGAAGGGTTCTGTTACTTTAATTGGTGCAGTATCACCACAGGGTGGTGACTTCTCAGAGCCAGTTACACAGAATACAAAACGTTTCGTACGTAGCTTCTGGGCCTTAGATAAATCACTTGCATATATGCGTCACTATCCAGCCGTAAACTGGACAGATAGTTACTCTGAATATATCGATGATTTAACACGTTGGTATGATAAGTCTGTAGCACATGACTTTATTGACTTACGTCAAGAAATGCAGTCTATCCTACATGAAGAAGCGCAGCTGATGGAAATCGTTAAGCTAATTGGTTCTGACGTATTACCTGAAGACCAGAAGTTAACACTAGAGATTGGACGTGTCGTACGTGTTGGATACCTCCAGCAAAACTCCTTCCATCCAGAAGATACTTACGTTTCTCTTGAGAAACAGTATAAGATGCTAAAGGTAATTCATTACTTAAGACAAGCATGTACACCATATGTTCAAAAACATATCCCTGTATCCCTAATGACACAGACTGGTGTATTTGATGAAGTTATCAAGATGAAATATGATGTACCGAATAACAATCTAGCGTTACTAGATACATACAATGAGAAAATTGATGCCGCATTAGCATCAATTCAATAAGAGAGGAGGATTTCAATGAGTTTACAGTTATTAGGTTTAGATGAAATCCAAGGCTCTCTTGTTGCATTGGATCATGTAAAAAATGTTTCAAACGAAGAAATGGTTTCAATTCTTCTAAACAATGGCTCAAGACGTAAAGGCAGAGTTGTTGAAATTGAAGGGGAACGTGCCATTATTCAGGTATTTGAAGGAACAGATGGATTAGGTAAAACAAATACAAAGACAAAGTTATTAGGACATCCAATGGTATTAGGGGTATCCAAAGAAATTCTTGGTCGTACATTTAATGGTGTAGGTGATCCAATTGATAACCTTGGACCTGTATACATCAACAAATATGAGGATGTAAATGGTAAGCCTTTAAACCCAGTTTCTCGTGAATATCCACGTAACTACATCAATACAGGTATCTCTGCGATTGATGGATTAAATACTTTAATTCGTGGACAAAAATTACCTATTTTCTCTGGTTCAGGTTTACCACATGATAAGCTTGCTAGCCAGATTGTTAGACAAGCATCACTAACAGGACAGGATGCGGAAAACTTCTGTATTGTGTTTGGCGCGATGGGTGTTAAGAATGACGTAGCGGATACATTCAGACGTTCTTTTGAAGAAACGGGTGTAATGGATAAGGTATGTATGTTTATTAACTTATCTGATGACCCAATCCTTGAAAGAATTATGACTCCACGTTGTGCATTAACAGCTGCTGAATATCTTGCATATGAATGTGATATGAACGTTCTTGTTATTTTGACAGATATGACAGCGTATTGTGAAGCCGTACGTGAGTTCTCATCCTCTAAGGGTGAAATTCCTTCACGTAAAGGTTTCCCTGGATACATGTATTCTGACTTAGCTTCTTTATACGAAAGAGCAGGTATCGTTAAAGGTGGAAAGGGTTCTGTTACACAGATTCCTATCTTAACAATGCCTAACGATGATATTACTCACCCAGTGCCTGACTTAACTGGATATATTACAGAAGGTCAGATTGTATTGGACCGTGACTTATATCTCAATAACATCAATCCACCAATCGGAATTCTATCTTCATTATCACGTTTGATGAAGGATGGTATTGGTGAAGGTTATACAAGAGCAGACCACCAGGATGTTGCGAACCAGTTATTTGCATGTTATGCAAAAGTACAGGACGCAAGATCTCTAGCGAGTGTTATCGGTGAAGATGAACTATCTCCATTAGATAAACAATATATTGCGTTTGGTAAGAGATTTGAATCTATATTCTTAGGACAGGGATATCGTGTCAATCGTTCCATGAAGGAAACACTTGGGCTTGGTTGGGCATTATTATCCTTACTTCCTAAGGAAGCGTTAGATCGTCTTGATCCTAAGATCATTGAAGCTAACTACGACTCTGAACATGCTGAGCATACGATTCAGTTAATTATTAAAGGAGAAGAGTAGTTATGGCAGCGCAGGCAGTTGCGACAAAGGGTAATCTTATCAAAGCCCGCAAATCCCTGGCTCTTGCTCAAAACGGCTTTGAACTAATGGATCGTAAGCGTAATATTTTGATTCGTGAAATGATGTCTCAGGTAGAGAAGGTAAAAGTTCTACGTGAACAGATTACCAGTGCGTATCAAACAGGATACTATTTACTACAGCAGGCAAATATGTCTAGTGGTATGATTACTGCAATCACAGAACAGATAAAAGTAGATGATTCAATTAAACTCACATATCGTAGTGTTATGGGTGTTGAAGTTCCTAATATTATCTACCACCAACCTGAGAGTGTGGAAGTGCCATACGGTTTAGAGGGCACATCGTCACGTATCGATGAAGCGTACATCCAATTTCAGAAAGTAAAACAGATTACATTAGTGCTAGCAGAAGTAGATAATTCTATCTATCGTCTTGCAAATGCAATCTCCAAAACACAAAAACGTGCGAATGCTTTAAAGAATGTTGTGATACCTCGCTATCAATCATCTATTAAAGAAATGACTGAATCTTTGGAAGAAAAAGAACGTGAAGAATTTTCACGTATGAAAGTCATCAAAGCACAGAAAGAGAATTAAGGAAGGTCAGCAGCCTTCCTTTTTCCATGAAAAATCAACCCTATGTTTCCATAGAGTTGATTGTTGCTAGTGTTGAGGGCCTCCGAATCCACCTGGACCTCCTTGACCTGGTTGTTCACCTGGACCACCCATCATAGAGTTTTCAAGTGTTGTTACTTGAGTGCCATTGACGATGACAGTTCCACCATTTAATGTACCTGTTAAATCATAGTCAAATGCTGATTGAGCAGTGATGTTAATATAACCACCGTTGATAGTCAATGTACCATTGGCATCAAGAGCATCTGTATCACCTTCGGCCATTGTAATGTCTAAGTTACCACCATTGATTTCTAACTGTACATCATAGTTCGTAGCTTTTTCGGATGCATTGATACCATCATCTGTAGCGTAAATCTTGATTGTGCCATCGTTGATTTGTACATAAGTGCCTTCGATTCCTTCGACAGCATTGATATCAAATGTACCACCATCAATTTCTGTAATAGTTGTGCCTTGGATACCATCATCTTCAGAGTTGATTGTAAAGTTACCACCAGCGATATATACATATCCTGTTGTTAAATCGTCTTCATTTTCAGAATGGAAGCCATCCTTTGTTGCGTTGATATTGAATGTTCCATCTGCTACACGGATACTGTTAAGAGCTTTGAATCCATGTTTTGCCGTATTGATGTTGTATATGCCACCAGTCACCTTTAAGTCGTTATTGGATGTGACACCGTTTGCGGATGAATCGATATTTAATGTACCTAAACCATTTAGAGTAATATTTGTTTTTGCAAAGATGACTGCGTCAATATTTTTGCCATCATCCTCTGTGAATTCACCAGTAACCTTTAGATTGTTTGTGGAATTCTGTGTTGTTGTTACATATACATTCTTTGCGTTAACTGCATATACAGTTGGTTTATTTGTATTTGTGATAGATGCATTATCGAATACAAGATGTACTTCCGCATCTGCAGAAGCATTAACAATTACCGTGGAATTCTTTGCTGTACCGGTTATAACATAAGTACCGGCCGCATCGATAGTAACATCCTTACCATCTTCCAAAGTAATCTTCTTTGCGGTTGTTGTATCGACAGTCTGCGTAAGATCTGTTTGTGTAAACATGTTTGTTGTATCTAAAGGAGAATTCTTTGAATAGTTAAGGGTAGTATTCTTTCCTGTAGTCGTTGTTGTAGAAGTATTCGCAGTTGTAGTAGGAGTTGTTGTTGTCCCGTTATCTGCTTGCTTGTTGCAACCGGCTACTGTTAAGCCAAGAGCTACGATTGGTACAATTGCTAATCTTTGAAATAGTTTTGTTCCGTTCATTTCTGTTATAACCTCCTTTGGTTGTTCATAATATATCGGTGGTATGTGAACATCATATGAACAAGATGTGATGGTTTTCTAAATATAGCATGCTATATAAAATCTTTGTTAAGATTGTAAATCTATCTGTTTCGTTGTGATAGAGTAGGCAAAATAGTATAATTAGTACATATTAATGAGCGTTATTTTGAAAGAAGGAGTGAGTGATGAGAATTGGATTTCTAACAAATGCATATCCGTTTGATAAGCAAAGTCAGATTTCATCCTTCTATCAATGGGTAAAAGAGAAACAGCAAGAAGTTATCGTTATTGCCTGTTTTAGTGATAGCTATGTATATGATAAAAAGAGTAATGTTTTATCATTACCATTTAAGAATTTAAATGATGTGATGGAATTGGGAGAGTTTCATTTTGATCTTCTACAAGCAACATTTGATGATCCACTTATCAATCTCTGTAAGACACAGTTAAAACTTCCTGTATTTGAAAAAGAAATTCTTCAATGTAACTTTAATGATGTATTCAAAAAATATCAGGATGCTTTAGAATCGTATTGTATTTGTAGCGTAGACTTACAGAAGAAATACGTAAAATTAGTGATACAATTAAATCCAACTTTATCAAAAGAAATTAAGATAACGCTAGATGATTATGTGCAGTATGGGTTAAGAAAAGGTATTGCAATTACCAAAGAACAGTTGCATAGCTTTGAAGAACATATTGATTCTGAACAGCTATATCAAAGATGCTTACGCAAACTATCATTAAAAGATAGGACAATTTATGAAATGCGTAAATGGCTAAAAGAAACGGAACTTGTGGAATTTCAAGAAGTGAATGCTTTGATTGATAAGCTAATTCAAAAAGGATATCTTGATGATGAAAAGTTATGTATGGAGCAAATACAGGCACTATCTAATAGTCTGTACGGCCCAAAGCAAATTATCTCCAAGTTAAAACAGCGTGGTGTGAAGGAGGATTGTATTCTTGCATGCATGGAACAGTCTAAACTCAAGGAATATGAATTTGCACTAGCATATGCCACAAAGGCTTTAAGACAAAGTCAGAAGTCATCAGTTACAAAGACGAAGAATACGATTCGTAATAAACTGATGACAAGAGGATATTCAAATAATACAATCGAAAAAGTTGTATCGGAATTAGATTATTCCTCAAATAAAGAAAATGAAGATGTACTATTAGAGAAGTTAGTTAAGAAAGCTATGAAACGATATGAGAGAAAATATCGTGGATATGATTTAAAGACACGTATCTATCGCTATTGTTTAACACAAGGATTTCATAGCGAAGATATTAATGCAGTGATGGATAGAATGGAGTGGAGTCATGACGAAGATTAATGAATTTGAAGTAGGGAAGAGATATGTTTTGCCACTATTAATAAAAGATGTAAAGAATGGTACAACAAATAAAGGGGCTCAATATCTATCTCTTGTTGTACAGGATAGTTCAGGTACCATTGATGGCAAGTTTTGGGATGTCAAACAAGAAGATAAAAATATTGTCCAAGTTGGTTTAGTACAAGAAGTAAGTTTTGAAGTATTAGACTATAATCATAACTTACAGATACGTATCAATCGTATTCAGCCATTAGATCAATCTACAGTGAATATGAGTGACTTTGTTATCTCGAGTGCACAAAGTGAAGAGGAACGCAGTCGTAAACTTCATGAGATTTTAGATTCTATCAAGAATGAGGTATATCGTAAGTTAGTAAAGGGAATGTTAATTCATGCGGGAAGAAAGTTCATTGAGTATCCAGCAGCTTCACAAATTCACCATAACTACTTAGGTGGTCTAAGTGAACATTCCATTAGTATGGTTGAAGTATGCCAGATGCTATGTAAGCACTATCCACAATTGGATTATGACTTATTAGTTTCAGGTGCGTTAATACATGATATTGGTAAGACAGCAGAGATGAGCGGTGCGATTGCAACAGAATATACTTTAGAAGGAAAACTAGAAGGCCATATTTCCATTGCAAACGGTTGGTTAACAGAAGTAGCTGCTAAGGAACATCTAGAAGACTGTGAAGAGACAATCATGTTACATCATATGATTCTTTCACATCATGGAAAGATGGAATTTGGATCTCCAGTATTACCAAAACTTCAAGAAGCTGAAGTTTTATATTTGGTAGATAACTTAGATGCGCGTTTGAATATGTTAAGTCAGGCTTTCTCATCAATCAAGCCAGGCACATGGACACCAAAATTATTTGCGTTAGAGAATCGTCAATTCTATAAACCGAAAGGAAAGGAATAAACATGGATTTACGTTTAGTAGCAGTTCAAATTGTTCGTAAAGCATTAACTGCAGTAGGTCGTGGTGGTTCCTTACCAGGACGATTAGCACTAAAAATGGATTCTCGCTTCATTGAGAAATTCCATATGCCTAAACATGTGATTCTTGTAACAGGGACAAATGGTAAGACGACTACATCAAATCTTATCGCAAAATCACTCATGCAAGCAGGTTTGAAGGTAATTAATAATAGTCGTGGTGATAACTTGAATGTGGGTATCGCTACATTATTAGCAGCTAGCTCTGATGCAGACTTCAATGTACAAGCCGACGTGGCTGTTATTGAAGTCGATGAATTAACATTATATCGTCAATTTAAATCGTTAAGACCAACGGCACTTGTAGTTAATAATTTCTTTCGTGATCAATTAGATCGTGCAGGAGAGATGGAAACAATTATCCGTAAGATTGAAGAAGTAACAGAAGACTTTGAGGGAGATCTCATTATGAATGGAGATGATCCTAATGTAGTTCGTATCGCTGAAAATGCAAAGAAAGCGAAAGTACATTACTTCTCAGTTGGTGAAAATGAGGTATCACAAAAGACCACTAATGAAGCTAGTGAAGGTAAGTTCTGTCCACATTGTGGTGCACGGCTAGTCTATGAGTATTACCAATATTCACATATTGGAAGATTTGCTTGCCCATCCTGTCAATTTGGAAAGATTACGCCATATACATATGTCTCAGAAATTGATTATCAAAATCAGACGTTCACAGTAGATGGTGTAAAGTATCATTCCTTTATGAATACAATCTATGCAATCTATAACTGTGCAGTTGTACTAACAGTGATGCGTTTATTGGGTTTAGATTTACAAGCGGCTAATACAGTATTTAAAACGTTCTCTATGAAGGAAGGACGTAATGAAGTATTTGTGCTCAGTAAACCATCTGTATTAAATCTAATAAAGAATCCAACTGGTGCAAATGAAGTAATGAAGTATATCGTTAGCCAAGAAGGTGATAAGAATATCGCTATCTTCTTAAACGATAATGACCAAGATGGTAGAGATATCAGTTGGATTTGGGATGCACATTTTGAACGTCTTAATAAAGAGAATATTCATACGATTGTATGTTCAGGAACACGTGCATATGATATGGCTTTGCGCTTGAAGTATGAAGGTTTAGAAGACCATATTCAGGTCATTGAAAACTTTGAAGAAGCGATCAAGTATATCGATAAAGCAGATAGGGATAGTTATATTCTTTCTACATATACTGCTTTACATGTTGTGCGTAGCATCTTAAAGAAGGAGGCAAGATAATCGTGGAATTAAAGATTTTATGGATGTATCATGACCTCATGGACCTTTATGGAGATAAGGGTAATATTGAAACCCTACGCTATCGCGCAAGTAAGCGTGGCATAAATGTCGTTGTTGATACTTGTACATTACAAGAAGAAAGAAATATTGAAGATTATGATATTTTCTTCTTAGGTGGTGGAGCAGATAAAGAGCAGACACTTATTTATAAAGATTTACTAGCACGTAAAGAATCCATCTTAAAGGCAAAAGAAAGTGGTACTGCATTCTTATTAATTTGTGGTGGATATCAATTGTTTGGTCAATACTACTTAGATCAGGATGGCAAAAAGATTGATGGCTTGAGTATTTATGATTACTATACAGAAAGCAGCGATCGTGATCATCGTTGTATTGGTAATATTATTGTCGAAGCAAAGATTGGCGATAAGCAGATTACTGTTGTAGGATTCGAAAATCATGGTGGTCAAACAAAAGCTGTATCCAATCCATTTGGTAAGGTGATAGTTGGACATGGAAATACATACAAAGGTGGATATGAAGGCTATATGGATGCAAAGACAATCGCAACCTACATGCATGGACCACTATTGCCAAAAAACCCAGCAATCGCTGATGAAGTCATTCTACGTGGTTTAAATCATAGATATGTTGTAGAGCATCTAGAAGCATTACAAGATACACTGGAAAATGCGGCACATGATGCAATGTTAAAACGATTGAATGTAAAGTAATAATGGTGTGATTATGGATGAGAGTGTATTAGATTATTTAGATTCATATAAAAGACTAGATCAATTATGTAGAGATATGTTTAGAAGCAAAGATGGTGTTACAGAATACATCAATCAAATGGATAGGGTAATTTCTCGCATCAATTCGAAACAAGATTGGCAAGATTTCTATTCAAGATTAAAATACCAGCGCCGATTACGAAATAATCTTGTACATAATACAGGATGTTCAGAGTGTACTGAGGAAGATATTGATGAAATTGAATACTTCTTTGAATTAATACTAAAACAAGAAGACCCTCTAGCATATATTCGTAGACAACAAGCATTAACTAAAAAAGCATCGATCGAAACAAATCGTTATGGTTCGTATCATCCGATAGAACAAACCGAAAAAAGTCTTTTTGAAAGAAGATATCGTACAAATGAAAAGAGTATTTTCGGAAATTTCATTTATATAATTATTTTCGTTGTAATTATGGTATTAATTTTTACACATATTTTATAAATCCTTTAGATATATTGAAAAGGGGCATTAGGCCCCTTTGATCGTTTTTAGTACTTCCTCTAAGTCTTGTGGTTTGGATTTGTTGAATATGAATTGACATGCATCATCTACGCTGTAGCGTGGAATAATGTGGAAGTGTAGGTGATGCACTGTTTGTCCTGCAACCTCACCACAGTTATTTAGGATATTACATCCTGCAGCTTTTGTGGCATGTACAATTTTCTTAGATAGGTTAGAGATAACTTCAGCACATTGTTTTACAGTTTCTGTATCTGCCTCTAAAATGTTTGCTACGTGTTTCTTCGGCATCACAATTGTATGACCGTAGGTTACTTGTGAGATATCAAGTATTGCTAAAACATTGTCATCTTCATAGACGACCTTTGATGGAATCTTATGATCGATAATATCGCAAAATATACACATTCTAATTTCCTCTCATTTCTGTATATCTATATTGTAAAAAAAGTCGCATGATTTTGCGACTTTTATTTCATATCTTGTACTAGAATATCCGGATATTTGTCCTTAACGGAATCGTAGATAGTCTTGTCATAGATATGGAAGTTATGCTTCTTGAAGAAGTATGTTGATGCGTCTGCAGAAACCTGCTTAATCTTCTGTAGAATTGTATCTACATCATCCTTCATCTTTGAAGCATCATTCTCATCAACCTTGATGACATAGAACTTTGCACCATCACTTGCAGGTGACTCTGTCCAAGGATCGCTTGGTGAGTTTGAAGTGATGATAGTACGTACTAATGCATCTAAGTCGGATGATTCTGTTGTATAAATCTGTGATACAGGAGTACCTGTTCCGTTGTGTGCTGTAGATACTGCAGCATAATCAGTGTTGCCACCTTTTAAGTCAGCTAACGCTGCATCTGCATCTGCTTGTGCAGTGAAAGTTAAGACTGTAGCCTTTACTGGCTTATATGTATCTACTAGAGAATCAAAGTTCTCATCGATATACTTCTTTGTTAGTTCCTTGGCTTGAAGAGAAGGGATAAGGTATTCCTTCAGGTATGATTCTTCATCTAGATTGTTGTTCTTCATATAGGAAGCAAATGTATCACCATACATAGACTTATAGTTTGCAAGGCTTTCTTCTGCTTCTTTTTTCATCTTATCTGTAACTTCAATTTCTGCTACAGCGATTGCTTTACTTGCTTCATTAACGGCAGTAGTAGCACCGGCATTTTGCTTCATTAATGTGAATACATCACCCTTAGTAATATTCTTCTTACCAATGGAGAAGAGTACTTCGTTACTATCTTTTAATTTTGCTACTGCATCACTACATCCAGTTAATCCAGATAAGAGGATAGTAGTACAAACAACGGCCGTAAGTTTTTTAAACTTTGTCATTATTTTGTTTCCTCACTTTCTGTCTTAATACCCATAGCTTTCTTAATTGAGTTTTCAAGTTCATCATTACCCTTGAAATCAATACCTAATTCTTCAGCCTTTGCCCATAGAGCCTGGTTTGAAAGAGTTGTATCGTAATTTTGAACTAATGTTAAGTAAGGATTATCTCCAGCAACTTCTTCAAGCTTAGCTTGTGTTGTTGCATTAGCAATAATCTTGAAGTAACCGAAGTTAGAAGAACGTACCCACTTACTTACTTCACCTTCATTGAGGGCGAGGGAAGCTTCTAAGAATGCAGCATCTAATGTAGATGTGTTCTTATCAATAACACCTAATACACCGCCGTTTACAGATGTTGATGTATCTTCACTGTGCTTGGAAGCCACTGTGGCGAAATCATCGCCAGCTGCTAATTCATCATCAACAGCCTTCATTCTAGCTGCTTCATCTTCTGTAGGTTCAGCAGTAGGGTTGTTTCTATCTGTAAACTTGACCAAGATGTAAGATACTTGACGAATTTTTAATTCATCGAAATGTTGTTTTGCGTATTCAGCTGTTAACTGATTCACTTTCTGTTGTTGAATTAAGTATTCTTCTAAATCTGTATAGCCAGTTGATGACATATCGCTGAGTAACTTTGCCTCATAGTTATTACCATATGAGTTCTTGTAGTTAGCGATAATGGATTCAGCTTGCTTTGCAGCTGCGTCTTTGATTTCGTTTGTTGTAGAAATACTAGCATCTGCTATTGCACGTTTGAACAATGTCAATTGAGCACTTGAACCATTTGTTCTAAATAGTGTTTCATAGAATTCAGAAGCAGTTGTATCGTTGTCATCAATAGAATAAACGACATCTTCTCCGTTTGTTTGTTTACCTTTTAATTTGCCTTTGTTTGTATCGTAAATGTAATACACACTGATAGTGAGGAAGACTGCTACCACTAACATTACAAACCAGTTCTTTTTCAAGAATTTGCCCATAATACCTCCTAAAGTTTTATACGTAAAAACGCTTTTTAATTATAGTGTAAATGCGCTTTAATTGCAATTTTCGTAAACTGAAGTTTGTGTGAAGAATCACAAAACAAGAAATTTTCACAAGTGAGATAGTATAATCCCTAGAATTTGAAAGATGATGTTACAATAAGTAGCGGAATGAAGGTGATTGTGTGAAAACTTTAGAGATTAGAGATCTCCACGTATCAGTGGAAGATAAAGAAATTTTAAAGGGTGTTAACCTCACAATTGGTGAAAATGAGGTACACGCCTTAATGGGACCAAATGGTAATGGCAAGTCTACATTACTTGCGGCTATTATGGGTAATCCTGTATATACCGTAACAAAAGGTTCGATTACATATGATGGAAAAGATGTATTAGCGATGCCTGTAAATGAGAGAAGTGTTGCTGGTTTATTCTTGGCAATGCAATATCCTCAAGAGATTCCAGGTGTTACAAACAGTGATTTTTTACGTGCTGCGATGAACGTACGTCGTGAGTCTCCCGTTCCATTATTTACATTTATTAAATCTATGGAAAAGACAATCCAAGATTTACAAATGAAAGAAGATCTTGCCCATCGCTTCTTAAATGAAGGTTTCTCTGGTGGCGAAAAGAAGAGAAATGAAATTGTACAGATGGAGATGTTACGCCCATCTCTTGCAATGTTAGATGAAATTGATTCGGGTCTAGACGTTGATGCGATGCACATCGTAGCAAATGCCATCAATAATCTACGAGCAGAAACAGGCCTGTCATTAATGATTGTTTCTCACTATGATCGTTTCTTTGAACTTATTGAACCTCAATATACACACGTACTTGTAGATGGAAAAGTTGTGCTTGAAGGTGATGGTCAATTAGCTCGTAAGATTGATATGGAAGGCTATGACTGGATTTACGCTGAATATGGTATTGGAGCACCTCGTGAAAAGAAGGTTGCTCGTCGTTCAGCAAGCACGATTGGTACTTGTGCCGTTCGTACTGCCGCAGAAGCAGAGGCTAAAAAGCAATGGAAATGATTCATGTCGATACAGATATTCAATTACGTGATTCTTTCAGTCAATTTGAAATTGATACTGAGCGCGATATTGAATTAACTTTCAGTGCAGATGCGGGCGAATATGAAGTATTTGTACGTATCAAAAACTGCGGTAAATTACGTATTCGTACATTTGCTTACGCTGATGCACAAGTTAAATATCTGTTCTGGAATGACAACGAGCATATGTTTGAGATTGACGAGACACATGAAGTCTTACGCAATGCGAATGTTGAGGTTGCTCATTGTGAAGTGAATCCATATCCAGTTAAGCGTAATACATATATGGCTTTAAGAGAACCGGGTGCATATGGTCATCTTGTATCCTCATCACTGGTTGCATCAGATAAAAACTATATGCAGAATGTTGTGAATTTTGCACAACGTACATTAGCGAATATTGATAACTTCGCGGTTGTACTAAAGGGTGGTAAGTTATTTATCGATGCGATTGGTAAGATTGTTAAGGGTGCTTCTCGTTCGGAAAGTCATCAGAAGTCACGTGTCATGTGCTTTGATGATGGACAAAGTTCAACAGTTATTCCTGAATTATTAATTGATGAAAATGATGTTCAGGCTAGCCATGCTTTAACAATTGGTAGAATTGATCGCGAACAGCTGTACTATTTACAATCACGTGGTCTAACCCAACGTCAATGTACGTCTTTGATTAGTTCTGGTTATATGTATCCAATTACTCAATTTTTGAGTGATGAAGCACTCCAACAAGAGCTCCGTGCAGAAATGGAGGCGAAGTTAGCAAACTTATGATCGATGTAGGAAAGATTCGTCAAGATTTTCCAATGATTGTAAATCATCCTGAGTTAATTTATTTTGACAATGGTGCGACAACATATAAGCCTAAGGCTGTAATTGATGCTATTTGTAATTTTTATTGTAACTTTACTTCTAATGTTGAACGTGGGGATTATGAAACAGCAATCAAAGCTGATCGTGCGTATGACAATACACGTAAGATTATTGCTAGACTCATCAATTGCGAGCCTCGTGAAGTAGCGTTCACTGCCAATATTACTGCGACCTTGAATCAGCTAGCCTATGGACTAGGTAAGGGTTGGCTAAAGAAGGGGGATATTGTTTTAACAACTCTCAATGAACATGCTAGTAATCTTTTACCTTGGTATCGTTTGGAAAAAGAATTGGGTATTGAAATCCAATACATTCCAGTTGATAACCACGGTGTGGTTATCATGGATGAATATAAGAAGTTGTTAAATGCTCAAGTTAAGGTCGTTACACTGGCACATGTTACTAATGTTATGGGCGCTTTACAGCCGATTCAACAGATGACAACGCTCGCACATGAAGCTGGTGCGTTGATGGTTGTGGATGGAGCGCAGAGTGTTCCACATCATCCAATCGATGTAAAGGTGCTCGATATTGACTTCTTGGGTTTTTCATCTCATAAGATGTGTGGACCAGATGGTGTAGGTGTTCTTTATGGTAAGTATGAACTACTAGACCGTATGGAACCGTTATTACTTGGTGGTGGTATGAATGCACGCTTTACTTCAGATGCGGATGTCATTTTGAAGAATGCGCCAATTAAGTTTGAAGCAGGTACCCCAAATATTGAAGGCGTCATCGGATTAGGCGCAGCTGCGGAGTATCTCATGTCTATTGGCATGGAAAATATCAGTGCATATGAAAAGGAGCTTCGTGCATACTTTGCTGAAAAGTTAAAAGAATTAGACAACATCGAATTCTATAACCCAAATAATACTTCTGGGCCTATCACATTTAATGCTAAGGGAGTCTTTGCACAGGATGCGGCTGGCTATCTTGGTGCTAGTCACATTGCAGTACGCTCTGGTAATCACTGTGCCAAGGTTTTACATGAAGTAATCGGCACGGATCAAACAATTCGTGCATCAATATATTTTTACAATACAAAAGAAGAAGTAGATCGTTTTATTGAAGTTGCGAAGAACATCAGTTTAGAAAATGCAGTAGGCATCTTCTTCTAAAGGAGTACAAACAATGAGTGAAGTAGAAAGTTTTATTAATGATCCACAGATACTACGGGAATTGATTATAGATCATTATCAATATCCACATAATCATAAATTGGTGAAAGACGATCGTTACTTATCTGTACATATGGCTTCAGATAGCTGTATCGATGATATTACGGTGCAGTCTGATATTCAGGATGGTGTGATTCAGGATATTCGCTTTGAAGGTGTTGCTTGTACAATTTCAACAGCGAGTACTTCAATGATGACTGACTTGTTAAAGGGAAAGACGTTGGAAGAGGCACGTGTAATCATTCAGAATTATTTTGCGATGATTCACGAACAGCCATATGATCCAGAAGTTTTACAAGAGGCAGTTGCGTTGAAGAATGTTTATAAACAAGCCAATCGTATTAAATGTGCAACCATTGGTTGGGATGCGATTGAACAGATGATTGATGAAAGTGAGGGTAAGAAATGAGCGAACAGTTTAAGCTAACTTCAGAAGATGAAGCAGTTCTTTCTTCCCAAGATGATTATAAATATGGTTTCCATGATGATGTTAAGTCCATCATCGATACGGGTAAAGGTATTTCAGAGGAAGTTGTAAGACAGATTTCTGCATACAAGCATGAACCTGAGTGGATGACCGAGAAGCGTGTAGAGGCTTATCACATCTTCATGAAGAAGCCTATGCCAAAGTGGGGACCTGATTTAAGTGAAATTGATTTCCAAGATTTTACATATTATCGAAAGGTTTCGAATGAGACGGAAAAAAGCTGGGAAGATGTTCCGGAAGAAGTTAAAAATACCTTTGAAAAATTAGGTATTCCTGAAGCAGAACGTAAGTTCTTAGCAGGTGTAACAACACAATACGAGTCAGAAGCTGTATATCACAATATGTTAAAGGAAGTTGAAGAGAAGGGTGTTATCTTCTTGGATATTGACACTGCTTTAAGAGAACAACCAGAACTTTTTAAACAGTACTTTGGCAAAATTGTTAGTGCTGGTGACAACAAGCTATCTGCACTGAATAGTGCAGTATGGTCTGGTGGTAGTTTTATTTATGTGCCTAAGGGCGTTAAGTTAGAAAAGCCTTTACAATCTTACTTCCGTATTAACTCTGAATCCATGGGACAGTTTGAAAGAACAATCATCATCGTTGATGATGGTGCCGAATGTTCCTATGTAGAAGGCTGTACAGCACCACAGTACTCCAAAGACTCCTTACATGCGGCAGTTGTTGAAGTATATGTAGGCAAGAATGCGAAGTGTCGTTATTCTTCTGTACAGAACTGGTCAGGCAATATCTTAAACTTAGTAACAAAGCGTGCAAGAGTGGATGCTGGTGGAACGATGGAATGGATCGATGGTAATATCGGTTCTAGAATCTCCATGAAATATCCATCCTGCATTCTTGCAGGAGAAGGGGCGACTGGTCTTTGTATCTCAATTGGTGTAGGTTCAAAGGGGCAATTCCAAGATACAGGTTCCAAAATGATCCATGCGGCACCAAATACACGCTCTTCAATTATTTCTAAGTCAGTATCGCGTAATGGTGGTGTAACAAACTTTCGCGATGAAGTACACTTTACCCCAGCCGCTAGAAATTCAAAGGCACACATTGAATGTGATACGTTAATTTTAGATAACATTTCTAAGAGTGATACGATTCCTACAAACTCAAATATGAATAACTCTTCGACAATTGAGCACGAAGCAAAAGTTTCCAAGATTTCTGAAGATCAGCTATTCTATTTGATGTCACGTGGTTTAAGTGAAGAACAAGCAACAGAAATGATTATCATGGGATTCTTAGAGCCGTTTACAAGAGAATTGCCGATGGAATACGCTGTAGAGTTGAACCAGTTGATGAAACTGGATATGAGTGGATCCGTTGGATAAAAACATTGCACGTGCGAAGGGATTACAAGCACGTGCTTTACTGTCTTTGAAAGAGCGTAACAAGAAAAGTCATGCGGTATGTCAAGAAGTGATTTCGAGGATTCATGCAGGCATGGTGATAGGATGTTATGTTTCTGTTAGAGATGAATTAAACACAGCGGAAATTCTTAAGTATTGTTTTGAACATAATATTGATATATGTACTCCAAAGGTAGTTGGAAGGACATTATGCTTTTACAAAATCAAGTCCTACGATGACTTAGTACCAGCACCATTTGGCTTATTGGAACCAACGCTGACTGTTCATATTCCTGTAGATAAGATTGATATGATGATTGTACCATTAAGTAGTTATGATTCAGAGAATCATCGTACAGGATATGGAAAAGGGTACTATGACTCAATTCTAATGGATTGTAGAAATAGAATTGGTGTTGCGTTTCAAGAACAAGAAGTTGATCATATTGATGTTGAATCACATGATATTACATTAGATGAAATCATCTCTGCTTAGGGGTGATTTTATTTTACTTGACAATATCGATACTCGATATTATATTTTGGGTAGAATGAATATCGATACTCGATATTAGTGGAGGGAATATGATTCATAAGTTTGTCTATTATAATTATTTTGAATCAGATGTATTTGCTAGTTATCTTCATGCAATGTCATTACAGGGATACCATTTTAAAGGATTTGGGTTTGGACTAAAATTTGAAAAAGGAGAACCAAAAGATATTACGTATGATGCGTATGTCTTTAACGAGCAACAAGAGGAAGATCAAGGTTTAAATCCAAATTCTGAGGACTTTTTGGGTTATTGTAAAGAGGCTGGATGGCAATATATTGACGCCTATCAACGCTGGATTATTTTCTATAAAGTGAAAGAAGATGCTGTAGATATCGCAACAAAAGAAGAAAAACTTAATAATGCGTTTGCGGTAAGGAAAGATGATCTAAAATTTGCTCGAATATTATTACCTTTATTCGCTATTTATATTATTAACTCGGTTTTACTCAATCCTAATATTTTTGAACTTCTGGAATACAGAAATC
>ERZ1034992.314-NODE-314-length-28758-cov-20.116051_pt1 | contig 28758 bp, 30 predicted proteins | sample MGYA00520695_ERZ1034992 | MGnify/ENA primary metagenome ERZ1034992 (study PRJEB33766, sample SAMN09781778) | gut metagenome | biome: gut microbiome | host: Homo sapiens | place: Madagascar | study: EMG produced TPA metagenomics assembly of the PRJNA485056 data...
TATTTTAAAAAATTAAAAAAATATGTAGTATAGAATGGTGAGGCAAAACGGAATGAAGAAATATAACATTATTGATTTGTTTGCTGGTGTAGGGGGATTGAGTTACGGTTTCTCTCAACTAGATGAATTTAATATCGTGATGGCAAACGAGATTGAAAAAGATATATCAAAAGCATATACACTGAATCATCCTGATGTTGATATGATTAACTGCGATATTAATGATTTAACAGAAGATGTCATTAAGGAAGTTGTTGACAATAAAACGATAGATATTATTGTTGGTGGTCCACCTTGTCAGTCTTATTCAACCCTCGGAAAACGCCAGATGGATGATCGTGCAAATCTTTTTATGCAATATAAAAGAATATTATCAATTATTAAGCCTAAAGCCTTTGTTTTTGAAAATGTTACTGGTATTTTAAGTATGAATGGTGGTAAACTTTTTAAAAATGTTCAGATGGAATTTGCGGAGCTAGGTTATGAATTAAAATATAAAGTATTAAATGCCATGGATTATGGTGTCCCACAAGCAAGAGAAAGGGTTATTTTAGTTGGTTTTTTAGGCGAGAATAATTTTGAATATCCAGAGCCAACACATGGAAATGGAAAATTGCCGTATGTTTCATTGAGGGAAGCAATAGGAGATCTTCCTATGATTGGTAGTGGAGAAACGAATAATACTTATAGTACAGATCCTAACAATGCCTTCCTGAAATTTGTTAGAAAAGATGGTTCCACAACAGCTACGGAACATAGTGCTCCTAGAAATGGAACACATTTAATAAAAATAATGCAAACATTAAAAGATGGACAAAGTAAAGAAGATCTTCCTGAAGATATTAGACCAAAAAGTGGCTATGGGAATACTTATGCTAAGCTGTGGTGGGATAGACCTTCAACTACAATAACGAGGAATTTTGCTTGTCCATCTTCCTCGAGATGTATTCACCCAAGAGATTCTAGAGCGATGTCGATTCGCGAAGGTGCACGACTTCAAAGTTTCCCTGATGATTATCAGTTTTATGGTACCGACAGCATGAAACGATTAGAAATTGGAAATGCGGTGCCGCCACTATTATCGGTTGCTATTGCAAAACAAATGCTAAAAGCTATTAAAAAATGAATTCAACTTATACAATGGTTCTTCTACAACACTTGTATGGTTTAATAAACCAGTGGAGAACCCTATTATTTGGACACTTTATAACTATCTATGATTGTAAGGCTTGAGATCTTGCTTGGCAAGGTGTTAAGCCTTTTAATTTTGTTTGTATTCTTTCACTATTTCAGTAGTTAATATATTCTTCCATTGATTTTTGTAATTGATCAAGAGATGCAAATTCATATTCATGTCCATAGAACATTTCATTCTTCATCTTTCCAAAGAAGTTTTCCATAACACAATTATCTAGACAGTTACCTTTTCTAGACATAGATTGAATGATCCCTCTTTCTTTAAGAGTTTTATGGTATTGTCTCTTTTTATATAGCACAAGAAAAGCATAAAATCTATCAAATAAATAATTTTGAACTATTTCTAGGTACTTTTGCTTAAGCCATATACTTATTGTATGTAGACTTTTTGTAATCAATATCATTATTCTAAACATGATAAAGGAGTGTGACCATGGATATTGTTAAAGTGTTTGGGGATAATTTGAAGAAATATCGTACTGCAATGGGGATATCGCAAGAGGCATTTGCCGAAAAGTGTGGTTTGCATCGTACTTACATCAGTGCAATTGAATGTTATCGCAGAAGTATTTCATTAGAAAACATTCAGCGTATCGCGGATGCACTGGAAATAGAAACATATAAATTATTTTTGGAGGACTGAGTATGAGTAGAAACAGAGCAGAAGGGTGGCAACATGCAAAAGTGACAGGCCATGAAAATGAACGCTTAGTTGCTGAATTAACAAAAAGTGATATTGATATACAAAAACGCCTACTTCAATGTGCACATATAGCCGATGCGAAAGTTGAAAAAGTTGAATATGGCGGCTTATGCGAAACTGATGTTGATTGCGTTTTGGGTGGAAAGACTAAATCAAAAACTGATATGTGGCTTTTTCTATCTAATGGAAAAAGATTAAATATTTCAATTAAAAAAGACGAAGATGGACAGGTGTTTCTTATTGGAATAGATAGATTTATAAAAGGATTTGAACTTCAGTATCACAAAAGCATACCGGATACAGTCAAAAGAGCCATTTCGCTGTATTTTGGTTCTGCGGATGACACTATTGAAGTAATAAAAAAATATAGCAATACAAACAAAAAATTAGAAATAAGAAAAAATAGAATTGTTGCTGATACATTGAAAGAGTATAACGAAGATTTTTATAATTTGTTGTTGAATTGGTTTAATGACAATGTTTCAGAATTGTTTGATTTTTGTTTTGCTAAAGGATTGGCAAAAAATTCAGAAGATTGGGCACAAATAGTATGGTATAAAAACATGGTTGGTGAAAATCAATTTGACACAATGTTATATCTTGAAGATCTTAAAGATAATATTCCACATAATGTGGTGTATGGTACTCGCAATGGGGGTAGCACCATTCAGCTTCCGTTTGGCTTTCTTCAGTGGCATAGTCCAAAGAAAATCATTCCTGGAAATCTTCAATTTCATCATTCATATAAAAAAATAAAAGATCTTTGATAATTTTTGGGACAGTGTTACATATGATACTGCCCCATTTTTTAGTGTCTACATCATCCAAATAGGTGATTATGGTGATTGGGGTGGATGTTATAATTTAGGTAACTTATAACGGAGGAAAATGATATGGGTTTAATTAAAGCTGCTCTTGGTTCTGCTGGTGGTGTATTGGCTGATACTTGGAAAGATTATTTTGTGTGTGATGCCCTTGCGAATGAAGTGTTAATGGTTAAGGGTACTAAAAAGGGCGCTGGTTTGTTTGATAAGAGCGATGTTATTACTAATGGTTCTGGCATCGTTGTAGCGGATGGACAATGTGCTCTTATCGTTGATGATGGTCTTGTAGTGGAAGTGGCTAATGAGCCTGGTAATTATACTTTCAATACAGATAAGTCTCCTTCTATTTTCGATGGTGGATTAACTGGATTAAAGGATACTTTCTCTACAATGGTAGAACGTTTCACTTATGGTGGTGTAACTAACAGATCTCAAACAGTTTATTATGTTAATACTAAAGAGATTATGGGTTACATGTATGGTACAGCTACTCCTGTTTCATTTAGAGTAAAAGATGATAATGTTGGATATGATATCGATGTAGGTTTAAGATGTAACGGTGAATATTCAATTAAGATTACAAATCCTATCTTGTTCTATAAAAATGTTGCAGGTAATTGTGCTCAATTCACAAGAGATCAATTAGATAATCAAATGAAGACTGAATTGTTAACGGCTTTACAACCTGCATTAGCTGATTTAAGCAATAAGGGTGTAAATCGTTATTCAGATATTCCAATGCATACATTTGATTTGGTTGATTCTTTAAACACAATCTTAAGTAAGAAGTGGTCTGATTTAAGAGGTATCTCTATTTGTTCATTTGGTATTAATTCTATTAGTCCTACTGATGATGATCTTAAGAGAATTCAAAATCTTCAAGAGGGTGCTGCTCTTAGAAATCCTAATGCAGCTGCTGGTGCTATGGCTGCTGCTCAAGCACAAGCAATGCGAGATGCTGCTAATAATCCAGGTGGCGCTATGGGTGCTTTCATGGGTATGAATATGGCTGCTGGTGCTGGTAATGTCGCTGGATTGTTTGCTCAGGGTCAACCTGCTGCTACAGGTACTGGTGCTTTCTGCCCACATTGTGGTAAGCCAGTGGCTAGTGATGCTGCTTTCTGTTCAAGTTGCGGCAAACCGCTTAAATAATGAGCGAAATTGTATCTTATAAATGCCCCAACTGTGGCGCTTCAATTCCCTTTAATGCGGCAAGCGGTACATTAAAATGTGCGCATTGTGGTACAGAGTACGACATTAATACATTAAAGGATTTGATGAATGAAGAGAATGTGGGGGTAGATAATGCCACATTCTCTTCAAAGCCTACAGAAAAGGTCAGTATAGATGGCAAGGTAACTTATACTTGTCCATCATGTGGAGGGCAGGTAATTGGTGATGAAAATATGTCAGCATCTACCTGTCCTTATTGTGGTAATAGTGTTATTGATCCAGGTCAATTTGATGGTATTTTAAAACCAGAGCTTGTTGTTCCTTTCGCTTTAGATAAGAATGCCGCAAAGAAAGCTTATAGCGAGTTTTTAAAAGGTAAATGGGCGCTCCCAAATGATTTTGCGGTCAATAATGTTATTGAGAAGTTAAATGGTATCTATGTTCCATATTGGCTATTTGATGCAGATGTTGATGGTAAGGCTAGATTTAGAACTACTAGGGTTAACACCTATCGTCATGGTGACTATGTGACAACTGAGACATCACATTATCTTGTATATCGTGATGGTAGCGCATCTTTTGAGAAGATTCCAGTTGATGCCTCTACTAAATTAGATGATTCTTTATTGGATGCCCTAGAACCATTTGATTATTCAAAGGGTGCTGATTTCAATAGTGCTTATTTATCTGGTTATTTCGCTGATAAGTATGATGCGGATGAGAATGAGACTTTTAAGAAAGCTAATGATCGTATTAATAATTCAATGTATCAATTATTAGGTTCTACAGTTGTTGGCTATGCATCTTGTATCTTTGAAGCGGGTTCTGTTGATTATAAGGATTCTAAGGCTGCCTATGCTCTGCTTCCTGTTTATATTTTTTCTACTAAATATCATGGTGAGGTTTATAACTTCGCGATGAATGGTCAAACAGGAAAGTTTGCGGGTGATTTGCCAATGGATAAGGCTAAAGTATTTAAGACTATTCTATTGGTATTTATAATTTGTTTTGTGATAATTTCGCTTATTGCGTATATGGTGGTGAAGTAATGAAAAAGATATTATTAGTAATTAGTATTCTTTTCCTATCATTATTCTCATTACCAGTAATGGCCAATGATACTAAGGTAGTTGATGAGTATGGCGCCTTGAGCGATAGTGAAAGGGAAGAATTAGAGAATGATGTTGAAACTTTAATTGAAAAGGTTGGTTTTGACATCGTCATCTATTTCGCAGATAGTCAAAATGATGATATTACTGCACTTGCTGATGATTACTTTGATTATAATGACTATGGTTTGGGAAGCGATAGAGATGGTATCATCTTGTGTATAAACTATACACTTCGTGATTATACGATTACGACAAGGGGTTATGATACGATTACTTTGTTTGCGGATGATGCCCTTGATAATGAACTATATGCCAATATTACTCCTTATTTGAGTGATGGTGATAGTGTTGGTGCTGCTAAGGCTTTCTTGTCTGGCGTTGAATATGTCTATGATCATCCTGATAAGTATATTCATGAATATCATGAGCCTGAAGAAGAAGTCAATCCTATTAAGACAGCTCTAATCAGTGGTGGCATTGGTTCTTTGATTATTTCTTTGATTGTATTTTTAGTACTAAGAGGGCAATTAAAGACCCAGGGTATTAAGAAACAGGCCAATGCTTATATGACAAATTCTGGTGTTGATATCTTTAGAAGTGGTGAGATTTTCTTATATAAGACAAGTCAAACAACTAAGATTGAAAGAAGTGATAATTCATCTAGTGGCGGTGGTTCTAGTACCCATATTTCTAGTAGTGGGGCAACCCATGGTGGTGGCGGTTCCCATAAGTTTTAATTAAATAAGTCGCACTTAATTGTGCGACTTAAGTATATTTATGAAATTAAGTAAGAAAACAAAGATATGTAACTATATCTACATTATTGGTATTGTACTGATTGGCTTGGGAAGATATTTTGCGGAATACTTCGATAGTACCTATCTTTCTTTTCTTATTTTTATTTTCATGGATGCCTTGTGGGTATCACAGGTTAGAAGAAGGATTGAACATCCTATGGAGCGTAAATATCTGTGTTGGGCAGGTATTTTATGCGCTCTTTTCTTTTTTTTAAAAACAAGTAAGTATACTTTTATTGAATCAAATACAACGCTTTCTCGTTTCTTTTGGTACATGTATTATGTTCCTCAAACTTTTACGATTTTGATGATTTATATGGCTTCTTTATATGTTGGTAAGCCTGTTAGTTATAAGCCCAAGAAGCGTTATCGTATTCTTTTTGTGATAGCAAGTATTATTTGTCTTTTGATTCTTACTAATGATTATCATGAATTAGCCTTTGACTTTGTCGGAGACTGGAATGATGAATATAATTATGGAATTGTTTATTACTTGTCAGTGCTTTGGGTTATTGTGATGATGGCAATGACTTTTTTAACGATTTTTAAAAGGAGCATTACTAGTGATAATGTTCAAAAGATTTGGATTCCTTTTGTGCCTGTTTTAGTATTACTTATCTATTTAATTTGGTTTATTTACGATCGTCATAATATCTTCACAACTATCTATAAGACAACCGATATAATATGTATTACTTATTTGGCTTTCTTAGAGTTAATGATACAGAGTAGATTGTTGATTAATAATGATAATTTTGCCTCTTTGTGGATTAATTCGACATTGAATGGTGGCATATATAATGAGAATCTAGAGCTTGCTTATAAGACTAAAAATGGTAAGGATATTACCGTAGCTCAACTTTTAAATAGTGAGGAAAAAGATGTCTTTTTGGATGGAGGGGATACTCTTTTAAGAAGTAAACAATTACTAAAGGGACATGCCTATTGGTGTAAGGATATCGGTGCAATTAATAAGATTAATGATGAATTAAATAACATGATTGATTTGTTGGAAGAGGAGAATAGTATTATCGAGTCTGCCAACATCTTGAATAAGAAGAAACAAAATCTAGATAAGAGAAAGGCCTTGTATGATTATATTTCTTGTGATGTAAGAAAAGAACTTGAAATTATTAGTGGTTTGATTAGTGAATCGGATGATTTTGATAATAGATTAAAGTTGTCATGTATCTATATGGCTTATGTTAAAAGAAGAAGTAATCTTTTATTGATAAGTCAAAATAATAAGACTATTTCTAATGTAGAACTTGATTTATCAATTGGTGAATCACTTGATTATCTAGAATTATATGGTTTTATTTGTAACTATAAGGCTCATGGGTCTATGAGTATTGAAAATGATGTCTTACTTGAAATGTATTATGTTTTTGAGAAAGTAGTTGAAGAAATATTACCTAATACTTGTGCCTTAATGGTAGATTGTTTCTATGATGAAAAGATGGTGCATATGCATATTGAAGTAAGTAATATAGAAACTTTTGAGATAAAAACTTGGCTTAAGGTTGATATGAAACAGGAAGAAGACACTTTATATATAGATGTCTATAGGAGGCTATCATGATTAGTATTCTAGGTATCTATATGTTGGTACTATTTATCTTAAGTGCCTTCTTATTTACATATACGATTGATAGAAATATCAATACTCATATTAGGATTGCCTGTTTTGTGAATTCTATCTTTTGTGCTGTCATGTTAAGAAGAATGTTTATTATTAATGATGATATAAGTAGATTCATACTTTTAGATAAGTTTATGTTACAGTTGATTCCTATTGTCATGGTAGTTTTGTTTATTGTGGTTAGGGATAAAAGAGCCTTTACAACCAATAGTAGTGCAATTAAAGAAAGCTTTGATAGTATGAGCGATGGAATCTGTTTCGCCTCACTTGGTGGTACACCATTATTGGTAAATAAAGTAATGAATAATTTTGCGGAAATGATTAGTGGTGAACAGATTATGAATGCTAATGTGTTTTATGATGCTTTATTATCTGGTGATTATGATTTGAGCGTGCTAAGAAAAGAACCAACTATCAATATTAAATGTGGGGATAGGGTATATAACTTTAATCGAAAAGTGATTAGTGTTGGTGATGAAGAAGTTTATGAAATGACTCTAACGGATATTACTAAACAATATGAACTTAATTTACAACTTAATAATGATAAGAAAAGATTAGATAATCTAAATTTAAAGCTTAAGAAGATGTCTATGGATATTGAAAGAATCGTTAATGAAGAGGAAGTTCTAAATGCTCGAAGTAAGGTTCATGATGAAGTAGGAAGATGTTTATTGTTGGCAAGGTCATATTTTATTCATGAGAATAAGGAGCCTAATAAGGTAGTCTTGTTTTGGAGATATGTCATTGATGTGATGAAGAAACAGGGCCTTTGGTTAGATGATTTTAATGCGATATATGTAGAGAGTGAAAGACTGGGAGTAAGACTTCATATTAATGGTGATTTTAACTTTGATGATAATAATAAGCATATTATTAAAGAAGTTATCCTAGAAGCTTTAAACAATGGGGTTAAACATGGTAAGTGTAAGAATCTATTTTGTGATATCAATGGTAAGCATATCGAACTTTATAATGATGGTGATAATAGGGTTGCATCCTATGTTGAAAAAGGCGGTTTAAAGAATATAAGGTCAATGGTAGAGAATAATGGTGGTAAAATGACCATAGATACAAGTGATAGTTTTAAATTAATAATAGAACTAGGAGTTAACAATGAAGTATAAAGTAATAATAGTGGATGATCAATATATTGCCAGGGAATTATTTGAGTATTATATCAAGAGTTCTGATAACTATGAATTAGAGAATTCTTTAGAGTCGGCAATTCTTGTAGAATCATACCTTGAACGCCACTCTTGTGATTTGTTGATTATGGATATTTTAATGGCTGATGGCTCCAATGGCCTCTTGGAGGCCATTAAGGTGAAAAGGAAGTATCCTAATTTAAAGATAATAATGATAACTTCAATGGCTGAAGCATCTTGGTTAAAAAGAGCTAAGGAAGCAGGCATTGATAGCTTTTGGTATAAGGAGATATCTAAAGAGACTATTCTTGAAGTAATGGATAGAACGATGAATGGAGAATCGGTTTATCCAGATAGTGCTCCAAGTATTAAGATAGGTCATGCCTATTCTCATGAATTTACAGATAAGGAATTAGAAGTATTAAGGCTTATGACTAAGGGTTTGTCTAATGGGCAGATTGCATTGAAACTTTATATTTCTGAGAATACGGTAAAGACACATATTCAACATATGTTAGATAAGACAGGTTGTGCTAATAGAACCGAGCTTGCGATATTGGCACGTGTTAATGGTATTGCGATTGATATAGATAATGATTAATCATTAGTTTTGGTGATTTTTACTTTTTACTATTGTGGAAAAATATAGGTAGTAGAGGTGAAACATTATGGAATTAAAGAAACTAACGATTTTGCATTCAAATGATATGCATGGTGATTTCTTATCGGAAGATATTGATGATAAGCTAGTGGGTGGTGTTTCGCTTTTGTCTGGTTATATCAGTAAAGTGCGAAAAGAAGAAGAAAATGTCTTGTATTGTGTAGCGGGAGACATGTTTAGGGGTTCAATCATTGATAGTGAATACCAAGGCTTTTCAACTATTGAGATTATGAACATGTTATCTCCTGATATTGTGACCATTGGTAATCATGAGACTGATTATGGTATTGGCCAATTGTTGTTTCTAGAGAAGTGTGCGAAGTTTCCAATCGTGAATGCTAATTTGCATATTAAGACTAATAATTCAGGTTTATTTAAACCATGTAAGATCATTAAGATTGATGGCATGAGAATTCTTTTCATTGGCATTTTGACGGAAGAAGTTATCAATCAAACTAAGGGAGATGGGCTAATAGGTTCCCTAATTGATATTAAAGATGCGGCAAGAGAAGTAGAAAGAATTTGTAATAATTTTAATAATGTCGACATTGATTTTACAGTTTTATTAACTCATATTGGTTTTGAAGAAGATAAGAAGTTGGCTGCAATGTTAGATCCTTCATTAGGCGTTGATGTGATTATTGGAGGGCACTCACATACGATTCCAGAAGAGCCAGCTATCGTTAATGATATTGTGATTGTACAGGCTGGTACGGGCACTAATCAGATTGGTAGATTTGATATTAATGTGGATACTGATAATAATTGTATTCATGATTTTAAGTGGGAAATTGTTCCTATTGATGATAGCCATTGTCCATATGATAAGCATATTGAGACTATCTTGGAACATTTTAAGGAACAAACTGATAATAAGTACCAAAGAGTGGTTACGCGTTTAAGAAGAGAATTAACGCATCCAAAGCGTGAACAAGAAACAGAACTTGGCAATCTTTTGGCTGATATCTTGTTGGATAGTTTGGCAATTGATATTGTCTTGTTTGGATCGGGTGCTATTAGAACAGAAAAGATGGGACCGATTATCTTGTATCAAGATATTATGGAATGTTTACCATATGATGATCCATTATATTGTTTAGACATCTCGGGCAGAGAATTTAAAGAAATGATTCGTTATATGTTAAGAGATGGTGTTTGGCAAGGTGAACATTGTGAGTTCTATCAATTTTCAAGGGGTTTAAAAGTAGAATATGATCGTGCTACTCATGAATTTAATAAGTTTAATTTTAACGGTAAACCGATTGATGAGGATGCAGTTTATAAGGTGGCTCTTGCGAAATTCCATTTTAATAGCTTTGAAGAGTTCTTTAATATTCCATTAGCACCAATAGTAGAAAGAGCTCGTCCAAAGATTGTTTCTACTTCGATTAATGATATTGTTGAACAATATTTAAGTGATCACCAACATCTAAATGCTAGTATTGAGGGCAGACTTGTGGTGTTATGAGAAATATAATATTATGTTTATCTATTTTGACTACTGTTGCGTGCAGTAGTCAAAATACTTTTCAGGTTTTCTTAGACTATCCACCTGCTTATAGCGATGTTAAGAAGAATTACAAAGAAGGCGAGCTTGTAAAGATTATCTATGCTGAGGGTGGTGGTTTTATGTATGACGCTAGGGTGTCTGTAAATATAGAAGGCGCTGATGCGAAAACTTATTTTGATGAAGAGAAGCAAGGTTACTGTATCGAGTTTTTTATGCCTAATAACGATGTGAAAATATCTTGTAGGATTTTTCATAGCTAAAAATCGTATAATAGGGGCGATGAAATATATATTAGAAGACAAGATACTTAAGATTGAGATTGCTTCTCTATTTAATGAGAAGGTACAAGACTTTTTTGATGAATTTATTCCTTCAAAGAAGATTCAACATTTATTGATTCAAAACAAGTGGATTACTTTAGATGGTAATCCTTGTAAGCGTGAAGACTTTATTGTGGGGATGAATTTAGAGATTAATATTTATCCAGAAACTTTTGAATATCATGAGTCTAAGCATAAGCTTGATGTGGTTTATGAGGATGAAATCATTTTGGTAGTTAATAAGCCAAAGGGTGTTTTGGTTCATAGTGATGGTAACGATGAGGATACTTTAACAGAGTGGGTTAAGGCTTATTTTATGGATAGACCATATATTAGTGCTTATCCATTACATAGACTAGATAAAGAGACTAGTGGTTTAGTTATGTTCTCCAAGTCTATTATTTTCCAACCTTTATTAGATAAGCTATTGGGTGAGAAACAAATAAGAAGATCATACTTAGCTTTTGTGAGGGGCAAGATGGAAAGAAATGCTTCGATGATTATTAATGAACCTATTGGTAAGGATCGTCATAATGCCAATAAACGTGTTGTTTATAAGGGTGGCCAAAGTGCTTTAACTAAGGTTAGAAGTTTGGGTTATTCTAAGAAGAATGATTTTTCTATTTTAAGATGTATTTTAGATACAGGTAGAACTCATCAAATTAGAGTTCATTTAGCTTATAAACATTATCCTATTTTGAACGATCAATTATATGGTGTAGAGTCACCACTTTGTATCCGCATGGGTTTGATGGCTGATGAGTTAGAATTCTATCATCCTTTAAAACAAGAGATGATGACAGTTGAGACTGATTTACCTAATGATTTGGGTAAGCTTTATTATGAGGTGATTAAATGATAAAGACTAACGCTATGCGTTTGTTAGATAAGGCGAAGATTTCTTATGAATTATTAACATACGATATTCCTAAGGAATCTTTTTCTGGTGAAAAGGTAAGTGAATACTTAGGACAAGATCCTAAGATGTGTTATAAGACTTTGGCTGCTAAGCATGATCATGATCTTTTTATTTTGGTTATTCCGGTTGATCAACAAATTGATTTAAAGAAGGCTGCTAAAGAGATTGGTGTTAAGAGTCTAGAGATGGTTCATGTCAAGGATCTTCTTAAGGAAGTAGGTTATGAAAGAGGTAGTGTCTCTCCTATTGGTGTTAAGAAGAATAAGGGTATTTTCTTTGATAAGGAAGCCCTTAATCATGAATTTATTGAAATATCAGGTGGTGCTTTTGGAACTAGTTTAAAGGTTAATAGAACTATTATCTTAGATTTCTTAAAAGCTCAAGTGAAGGATTTGTGTACTAATGAAATATGATGCGATAGTTGTGGCCGGTGGCGTTGGTAAAAGAGCTGATTTGGGTTTTAATAAGGTCTTATATCGAATGAGAGATGGTAAGACTGTTTTAAATCATTCTTGTTTAAATTTTATTAATGATGCTGATTGTCAAAAACTAATTGTGGTTTGTAACTTTGAACTTGATTTCAAGTGTGATAAGTTGGTTACAGTTCCTGGTGGTAAGGAAAGATATGAGTCGGTTCTTAATGGTTTAAATGAGGCTACAAGTGACTATGTGCTTATTCATGATGGGGCAAGACCTTTTCTTGATGTTGATGATTTAGAAAGACTTAAATCTAATGTAGAGGAATATTCTTGTGCAATACTCGCTAAGAAGGCCGTAGATACTATCAAGTATGTAAGTGATGGTTTTATTGATAAGACTATTGATCGTGAGCATATATATTATGCTTTGACGCCTCAAGGTTTTAAATCAGAATTGATTAAGGATGCTTATAAGAGTGTTGATTTAATTGGTATTACTGATGATGCATCTATTGTAGAGAAGTGTGGCTATAAGGTTAAGGTTGTTGAGTGCAAGTCTGATAATAGGAAGTTAACTTTAAAAGAAGATTTTAATAATTTATGATTAGAGAAGTAATTGTAGTTGAGGGTAAAAATGATACCAAGAATCTTCAAAGGTATTTCGATGTTGAAACAATTGAGACTCATGGTTTGGGTTTAAGCAAAGAGACTCTAGAATATATTGATGAGGTTAATCAAAGAAGAGGTGTGATTCTTTTCTTGGATCCCGACTGTGCTGGTAATAAGATTAGAAAGAGAATTAATGATTATATACCTGGTCTTAAGAATGCTTTTGTGTTAAAGGAAGACGCACGTACTAAGAAGAAGGTTGGTGTTGAACATGCTTCTTTCAAGGTTTTAAAAGAGGCTCTTGATAATGTGGTTAGTTATGATGAGTTTCATCATACAATTAGTGTAGAAGATATGTATGAATTACATCTTATGGGAAGTGATGATAGTTCTTATAGGCGTGATGTGGTTTCTAAAAAATTTCATATAGGCAAGTGTAATGGCAAGACTATGCTTAAAAGGCTTAATATGCTAGGGATAAGTAGGGAAGAGTTAGATGATATCGAATATTAATTATGTAAAGAAGACATTAGGTGATTTGAAGGCTAAGAAGAAGTTTGGCCAGAATTTTTTGATTGATTCTAATATTGTCGATAATATTGCCAAGAATGCCTGTGATATTAATTGTAAGACGATTGAGATTGGCCCAGGTCTTGGTGCACTAAGTGAGATGTTACTTAAGTATTCAAAGTGTGTTGATGCTTATGAGATTGATAAGGATATGTATGCTATCTTGAAGCAGTCAATTGATGATTCAAAATTTAATGTTTATCTAGAAGATTTCTTGGATACTGATTTGACTAAGTATGAGGGCGAGACTATTAGAGTTTGTTCAAACTTGCCTTATTATGTGACAACACCGATTCTTTTTAAGTTGTTCAATAGTAATTTGGATATTTCTAAGATTACAGTAATGGTTCAAAAGGAAGTAGGAGATCGTTTTAAGGCTAGAGTTGGTAGCGAAGACTATAATGCGCTTAGTATTATTGTTCAATATCTTTATGATGTTAAGCAGGAGATGAATGTTTCTAAGGCTGTCTTTTATCCAAGTCCTAAGGTTGATAGTGTGGTTATTTCTTTTACGCCTAAGTTTAAGCGTAATTTTGAATATGAAAAGGGTTTGTTTGAGTTTATAGAGAATTGTTTCAAGAATAGAAGAAAGACTTTGAATAATAATCTTAAGCAATTTCTTGACGTTGATATTATTGGTAGAATTTATTCAACTTTGAATTTAAAAGAGAGTGTAAGGGCGCAAGAATTGGATTTGGATACTTTTATTAGAATGTATGAGGTGAGTGTTAATGAAGATTAAGGCTTATGCGAAGATTAATTTGGCTTTGGATGTCTTGGGTGTAAGGGATGATGGTTATCATGAACTTAGAATGATTATGGTACCGCTTGATTTCTTTGATGATATGGATATCAGTTATAGTGAAAAGATGGAGTACGTTTCTAATCGTCCTTATATTTTCTTTGATGAGAATAATACGATTGTTAAGGCTTTTAATATTATGAAAGAGGAGTTTGGGATTAAGGAGAATTTTAAGGTTGTCTTAAATAAGATGATTCCAACTCAGGCTGGTTTGGCTGGCGGTAGTACTGATGGTGCTGCGATTATTAAGTTTTTGAATGTTAAATATAACTTACAGTTGTCTGATGAAAAGATTAAGGAATTGTGTCTTAAGATTGGTGCTGATGTTTATTTCAACTATTATAGTAAGCCTGCTTTAGTAGAAGGACTTGGTGATAAGCTAACTTTTATTGATATTAAGGATAATTATCATGTGTTACTTGTAAAACCAAAGCGTGGTGTTTCTACTAAGGAGTGTTACAAGAAGCTTGATATGGATACTTGTGTGCATCCTGATGTTGATTTGATTTTGGATAAGTTAAAAAATGGTGAAAATATTAAGCCATATCTTAAGAATAGTTTGGAGGCTCCTGCGATTGAACTTTGTAAGGGTATTGCTAAGGCAAAGCGCGATTTAGAGTATGCTGGTGCTGATTTTACAATGGTTACTGGTAGTGGTTCTACTGTTTATACAATTGATAGAGATTTGTTTAAGATTAATCAGCTTAGAAAAAAGATGATGAATAGAGGCTATTTTGTCAGAACTTGTCAAATATTAAAGTCTAAATAGGCAATTAAATGCTAGAATAGAACTAGGTATACCCATGAATAGTGCTGTTTTATTTTTAGATGGTCAAAAAGAATTAGAGTTAGCGACTCTAATGGTTAATGATAAGATGTTAATCGATTATACAATCGATGTTTTAAGGCGTCTTGATTTGGATTCAATCTTTTTGATTGGTGGTGAAAATGTACATATTGATGGTGTAGTTAATAGAAGTTCGATTGAAGAGATTGTTGGTGATTTAAGTAGCAAGGATGGTAAGTGTTTACTATTGTCACCTTTTTATCCTTTGATTGAGAAGGAAGATTTTTTAAGTTTAATAAAACAGGAAAATAGCGTTTTTTATAATGAAGAACTAGTTCCTGTTTTTTGTTTAAATAATAAGGATATTGAAGCTTTTGAAACTTTGGAATATAAGGCGGTTACTATAACAAGTGAGAATAGTAAACGTTTTGGAAGTATTAAGGATATTCCTTTTGTTTGGAAGACTATTAAAAATAGAATTATTAATAAGCATATGAATAATGGTGTCATTATCGAGGAACCTGAAAATGTTTCTATTGGGATTGATGTAAAGATTGATAAGGGAACTGTTATTGGTCCTTATGTAAGTATAAGTGGTAAGTCTAGTATTGGTAAGAATAATAGGATTGATAAGGGTAGTACTATTAAGGATTCTAAGCTTGGTGATAATAATGAGATTGATGATTCTAAGCTTTATGATAGTGCAATAGGTAATAATTGTATTATTGGTCCTAATAGTCTGGTTGACTCTAAGTGTTTTATTGGGGATAATACTAGGGTTGCAAGTTTTGTGAAGCTTTCAAATTGTAGACTTGCGAATGATTGTGTTGTTGATCATTTGTCTTGTTTGTCGAATACGACTTTGAGGAATAATGTTAGGGTTGGTGCTAGCGTCACTACCGCTAATAATAAGCTGACTATGGTTGGTTCTTATAGTGAGATCGGTAACAATGTTAACTTGATTTCACCTTTATATGTAGGTTCTTATGCCTTTGTTGCGGCTGGATCTACTATAGATAAGAATGTTGAGAATGGAGACTTGGCGATAGCTCGTCTTTATCAACAAAACAAAAAAGGATATGGATATAAGTATACTAAGGAGGGGCAGTAAGTAATTTAGTATGAACGAAGATATCAAAGTTTTTTCTTTATCTGGTAACCAAGACCTAGCAAATGAGATTTGTTCTCATTTAGGTATTGAACCTGGTAAGATTTCAGTTAATCATTTCGCAGATGGCGAAACATTAGTTGAATTCGGTGAGAGCGTTCGTGGTAAGCAAGTTTATTTTGTACAAAGTACATATAAGCCAGTTAACGAACGTATTATGGAACTTCTTGTGGCAATTGATGCGGCTAAGCGTGCAAGTGCTAGTGAGATTCAATGTATTATTCCTTATTATGGATATGCAAGACAAGATCGTAAGGCAAAGCCAAGACAACCTATTACAGCAAGACTTGTAGCTGATTTATTAGAAGCAGCTGGTGCTAATAGAGTTATTACAATTGATTTACATGCATCTCAAATTCAAGGTTTCTTCTCATTCCCAGCAGATGATTTAACAAGTATTCCTATGATGGGTCGTTATTTCTTAAATAAGGGTTTAGATATGGAAAATGTTGTTGTTGTTTCTCCTGACCATGGTGGTGCAACAAGAGCTAGAAACTTAGCAAATATCTTGGATACTAGTATTGCGATTGTTGATAAAAGACGTCCTAGACCTAACGTTTGTGAAGCACAAAGTGTTATCGGTGATGTTGATGGTAAGGACTGTATCGTTGTAGATGATATTTGTGATACTGCAGGTTCTTTAGTTGCTGCTTGTGATATCTTAAAGAGGTTTGGTGCTAAGGATATTTATGTTTGTCTAGCACATGGCGTTTTCTCAGGTCCAGCTATTGAAAGACTTGAAAATTCTTGTATTAAGGAAGTTGTTTGTACAAATTCTATTCCTCTTGATGAAGAAAAGAAGGCTCAAACTACTAAGATTAAGCAATTAAGTATTGGCTTGATGTTATCTAAGTTAATCTTAGCTATTTCTAGTCATAAGCCAGTATCTGAAATCTATAGATTGTTTGAAGATCACGAATAATAAAACTAAGGCAAGTACCTCTTGGTGCTTGCCTTTTTAAAAGTATCATTCATCACTTAGATTCTCATCTAACTTTCTCTTGCCTTGTTTAATTTTTTCTAGATATGAGGCAATACTTTCAAATACTTCTCCATCTATTCCAAATATAGCACATGCATCAGCAAGCACCGTTAATTTATCAACTGAATCAGGATCTCCTTCTTTGACAATATCATGAATCTCTTTTCCTGATGATAATAAATCTAAGATATTGGCTGCCCACTCTAGGCCAAAGACTGATAGGACAAGACTTAGACCTTCTAAACTATTATCGATATCAAGCTCTGGTTTATATAATGGCAATAGAATAGTGGTTGTTATGTTTTTATCATAAGTAGTGTAATTGACTATTGTCTTATCTTTCTTTAATTGAATTAATTCGTTAATGTGATTATCAATGATAGTGTTTGAACCAATAACTAAAACTTTAATATCCTCAAATTCATTAATTTCATTGATGTTTGTGTTTGATAATTCAAAGATGATTAAATCAGGATCTTGTTCTTCTATTAATTCCTGATAATTTTCTATATTGTCAAAGTTGAACTTAATCATTGGCATTTTCTTAAGCGTTTCACTTAAACTTTTTGAATATTTATTTTCGGTTGCGATAAGATCAATTGTCTTTATTTCTAATTCTTTTAATAATTGTCTACTTGTTTTTGCGACTAATGATTTGCCGATAAGTTTGACTCCTGTTTTGGCAGCTTTTTTGGTTAGAAAGAAATAAATGCTAGCTGTAGAAACTCCAATAATGGCAATTGATGTTAATGCGACTGTTGTTGGGTTTTCTTTAGCATATTCTATAAAAGTTAAAGCAGGAATTTCTTCTCTTAAGATATTGTTACATCGAGTACACTTCTTTTCTTTATAACCTTTTTGGTTTAATGAAGGTTCTTTGATGACTACAAATTCTGAGTAGTTATGACCTAGTGGATTTATATCTTCACCAAGTTCCTTATTACATCTTTTACATAGGGCTTGTTTATATCCTTTATCAATACATGTAGGGTTTTTCTTAAGTTCCATATTAGTCATTTCATGGCCTAGTGCTTTAATGGAATTGTTTTCTTCTTTATTACAACGTGAACATGTTCTTGTTTCTATGCCATCATCAATACATGTAGGTTCATTTATTGTTTTCCATTCGCTGAAGTTGTGATTTAAAGCTTTTATTGTTTTGGTTTCTTCTTTATTACATCTAGTGCAGGCACGACTATCTTTACCATTTTCTGTACATGTTACTTTCTTTATGGTTTTCCAGTTTGTGAAGTTATGTGCTAATGCGTTAATGATTCTCGACTCTTTCTTGTTGCATTGCGAGCATGTTCTTACTTCTTCACCTTGGGTTATGCAAGTTGCGGGTTTAGAAGTGTTCCAATTAGCAAAATTATGGCCAAGAGCATTAGTTGTGATATTGCTAGATTCATTACATCTTGTACATGCTTTTTGTGTTAAACCATTTTCGGTGCAAGTAGGATTTTTAATTACTGTTTCACTAAAATTATGACCAAGTTCTGGTATTGGACTATTACGAATTTGGCCACACTGTGCGCATTCTTCTTGTTTGATACCAGCTACAGTACATGTTGGCTGTGTTGTACCTATATTATTCCAAGTGTGATTTATCTTTGGAGTATTTGTTTGTTTACGATGCTGACAATATCGACATAGTTCAACAACAGTGCCTTCATCTTGGCATGTTGCAGGTGTTTCGCTTTGAATATGATAATCATGTTTATTGCCAGGAACATAAGTGCTTGTTTGACATACATCACAAGTAATGAATTGTCCTTCACATACGATGTTGTCAGGATCATATGTTATTGTGTTTTGACAGTTATCACATGTTATTGTATCGCCATGGATATGTAGAGGAGTAAAAGCAATAGTTAATAATGTTAATACAAATAAGCAAATGACAGTTCTTTTCTTATTCATAGGCGTCTCCTTTCTATACTGTCTCTTTTCATCTTTATAATAAAAAAGTGCAGTTTAAAAGCATTCACCTAAATTGATGATTTTAATATGACTCTCTTATAGAAAAGCCACAATAACTACAGTAAAGATGACTACAGTAAAGATTGACAAAGATGAACTATTGTTGTCTAATATAGCCAGTGATCGAGTTGCAGAAACCTGAAAAGGCCTGCGACCAAGGGAGTTCCTGCGGGGGCTCCTTTACTTTATTAGTCTTCTTTTTTAAAGTAAATATCACTAGAAAAGATAATTGAATATGGTTCTATAAGTTTATATTTAGTCTTAAGTTTTAATAATCTTTTAACTGATTCGTTGATTCTTTCTTCTTTGATTTGATTGTTGTTGACGGCATCAACTACAGTATCAAAAGCCTCTCTATAGTTTTCTGGCATCAACAAAATATCGACTCCAGCATCAATTGCGCCTAGGGCAACTTCTTGGTTTGTGTAGTATTTAGTGATGGCTGCCATCTCAAACGAATCAGTAATCACAAGGCCATCATATTTATAATTTTCTCTTAAAATATCGGTGATAATTTCTTTTGATAAAGAAGCTGGTAAATCATCATTTGTGGTATTTGGCGTTTTAATATGACCAATCATAACCATATCGGAAATATCTAGGTTGTTGATAAAAGGGACTAGCTCTTCTTCCTTTAACATCTCTAAAGTATCTTCAATATTAACTTCATTTAAATGACTATCATCTTTACTATTACCATGACCTGGAAAATGCTTAGTACAGGCGATGATATTGTTGTCATGTAGACCACTGATGAAGGCATTAACCATGGTTGAAACTAGAATTGGATTATCTCCAAAAGATCTTTCACCTATGACGTTATTTTGAGAATCTGAATTGATATCGGCAACTGGGGCAAAATCAATATCGATATGATATTTCTTTAAATAAGAACCGATATAATAGCCTTGCATATAGGCATCATCATATGTTGTTAGGGTATTACTATTAGGTGTTTTCTTAACTCTAAATTTATTTGAGTTGGCAATTCTTGAAACCACGCCACCTTCTTCATCGATACAAATTAATGGTCTATTATTTAGATTATGAATGTTGTTTGTAAGTGTGATAAGTTGTCTTTCATCATTTAAATTTTTCGCAAAAAGCACTATACCACCACATGGATACTCATTATATGTATCTATCATTTCATCATTTAAGATGTCGTGTTTGATATACTTGCCACTTAATTCATCGCTGATATAGTCAGGATCTAGTGCCTCAAGTCTTATAAAAAACATTTGACCTACTTTTTCTCTTAATGACATTTGATTGATGATTAAATCATATTCATCTTTGATAGAAAGTGGTTGGATTAAAAACATGATTGTTAATAAGGAATTAATCAATTTCATCTAAAAACTCCTTGATTGTTTGTTCATATAATTTAGTATCTTTTAAATAGCTCTTAGCATGACTGGCACCTGGTACTATTAATATTCTCTTATGACAGGTCGCATTATCAAATATCTTATAAGCATCACTTGTAGGAACAAAACGGTCCTTACCACCATGGATTATTAAAAGATTATTTTTATAGTTTTTGATTGATCTATAAGCTTCTTTTTCTTTTAAAGAATAATGAGCTATTAACTTTAATAGAATATTGGAAATAGGAACTAAAGGAAAGGCTGGAAGATGATACATCTTCTTGATTTGATAAGCTACCTCATCATAACCTGAGGCAAAACCACAGTCGGCGATGATGACTTTTACTGGGCTCGAACATGGGCTCGAATCTGGGCTCGAATCTGACGGGCTCGAATCTGTGTTTAAAACCGTAGCAGCACCCATCGACATTCCATACAAGATGATAGTTTCTTGTTTCATGTTGGTAACAAGATAATCAACCCAAGAATTAACATCAATAGAATCTAAGACACCAAAACCAATGTATTTACCTTGTGACAAACCATGGGCTCTATTATCTACAAATAAAAGGTTGTAGCCAAGACTATTAAGAAACTTAGCAGACATGCCAAAATCATAAAGACCATCCTTGGCCTTATAGCCATGAACACAAATGATAGTCTTATTGGTATTGTTGTTGATGAAAAGGGCGTGTAATTTTAGATTATCAAAAGAATTAATATATAAGTCTTCAGGATTTAAAGAATAGATATATTCTCTACCTTCTTGATTAGCGTTGATATATTCATACCAAGCAGGTGTTGTATCTAATTTATCATTTCTTACAAAAGTTTCTTTAATAAGAAAAAGACAAATAGCGATAATAACAAGTAATACTAATGAAATTAAATACATACTTTCATTCTAAACCACTTGCGTATGGTGGTAAACTTATAAAGTATGAAAAAGGTTTTAGTTATTGGTTGTGCAAGAAGCGGCTATTGGGCTTGTAAGCTTCTTAATAAGAAAGGTTTTGATGTGACTTTAACTGATGCGAAAGAAGTTAAAGAGAAATCGGAACTGGAGAAATTAGGTATAACTGTTTATGATAACGGTCATCCTGATTGTTTGTTTAATGATACCTATGACTTTGTGGTAAAGAATCCAGGTATCCCTTATTCAAATAGACTAGTGGTCTTTTTTGAAGAGGAGAAGATACCGATTATTACTGAAATCGAATTAGCTTTAATTTATGCGAAGAATTATAAGGTAGCTGCTATTACAGGTACTAATGGTAAGACGACAATTACTACTTTAGTTCATGAAATATTGAAAGAGGAATTTAAATCTTATGCCTGTGGTAATATTGGCACTGCCTTAAGTGAAATAGTATTTGAACATGAGAATGAAGATGCACGTATTGCGTTAGAAATTAGTGCTTTCCAATTATTAGGAGCACCATCTTTCCATCCTGAGTGTGCTGTTATTACAAATTTAACACCAGATCATTTAGATTATTTTGATACATTAGATGATTATTATAAGGCAAAGACTTTGGTGTACAAGAATATGAGTGGTGATGATTGGTTCATCTTAAATCTTGATGATGAGAACTGTGTAGATTATTGTAAGGATATTAAGTGCAAAGTTGTTACTTTCTCACTAGATAAAGAAGCTGATTTATGCTTAAAAGGTGATAAGGTTTATCTATTTGACCAAGAATTATTTGATAAAAATGACTTAAAGATTATTGGCAAACACAATCTAGCTAATGCGATGATGGCTGCTTGTTTAGCTTATAAATTAGGCGCAAGTGCTGAGATTATCAACAAAGTCATTACAACATTTAAGGGTGTTGAACATCGTATTGAATTTGTAAAGGAAGTAGATGGTGTTAAATATTATAACGATTCAAAGGGTACAAATACTGATAGTACGGTTATTGCCCTAAGATCTTTTGATAAGCCGGTTATTCTATTGGCTGGTGGTCATGATAAACATACTGGATTCGATGCACTAAAGAATGAAGTTGATAAGATTGGATGTTTGATTACTTTTGGTGAGACAAAACATCTATTGGCTGAGTTAAAAGATGATGCGATTGTGTGTGAAACTATGGATGAAGCTTTAGATAAGGCACATACTATAGCTAAAAAAGGTGATGTAGTATTATTATCACCTGCATGCTCAAGTTATGATCAGTTTAAGAATTTTGAAGAGCGTGGAAGAATTTTTAAGGAGTTAGTGAACAAACTTTAGATGGTATTAGGGATATTTGATAGCGGACTTGGTGGTCTGAGTGTTTTAGGAGAAATTTTAAAAAATAATTCGTTTGATAGAATTGTTTATTTTGGTGATACAGCTAGAGTACCTTATGGTGATAAGGATATAGCAACCCTAAGACAATATGGCAAGGACGATATCGATTTTCTTGCGTCTAAAGGATGTGATGTGATTATTGGAGCTTGTGGAACTATTAGTTCTACTGTTTTAAGTGATTTAGTTAAATATTATGATATGAAAATAGTAGGCATCATTAAGGCAGCTGCCTTGGGTGCTAAAAAAGCTACTGTTAATAATAAAATTGGGGTAATTGCGACAAGTGCCACCGTTAATACTCATGCGTTTAAAAAAGAATTAAGTGACTATGAAGTATATGAACAAGCATGTCCTAAATTTGCCCCTATGATTGAAAAAGATATGATTGATACTTTGGAAATGGATGAAGCGATTGATGAATATCTTAAGGGGTTAAAAGACAAGGGCATTGATACTTTGATACTAGGATGTACCCATTATCCTTTGTTGAGTGAAAAGATTGATAAGTATTTTGATCATAAAGTTAAATTAATTAATAGTGGCGTCATTTTGGCTGATGAACTTAATAATGATTGTTGTAAAGAGCCTAATGTTGAATTTTATGTTTCTGGGGATTTGGATTCATTTAAGAAACAGGCTAAAAAATTCTTGAATATTAAAGAATTAAGAGGGAGATATGCATTTTACAAGTGATGTCAAAGAGGCATTGAATCACAAATACAGCGATATAGCTGACGAAATGATTAAAGATGGCAAAGATATTGTATCTTTATGCGTTGGTGAGCCAGATATGAAAGTGCCAACATATGTAATTGATGGCATATACAAGGCTATGTTAGAAGGAAAAACACATTATTCTAATAGCCAAGGAATTAAAGAATTAAGAGATGCGATAGCACAGGATGTAAACAATATATACGGTTGTGAATATATAGGCGATGAGGTGATGATTGCCCCTGGTGTTAAACCAGCTAGTTACTTTGCACTTTCTTGTTTATTAGAACCAAAAGATGAGGTTGTCATTATTTCGCCATATTATTTGAGTTATCCAAGTAATATAGCTTTAGCTGAACCTGAAGCTGTCATCAAAGTAGTGGATTTAAATGATGACCTAAGTTTAAATATTGAAAAGTTAGATGAAGCAGTAAATGATAAAACTAAGTGTATTTTGGTGAACTCACCTAACAACCCAGCGGGTTCTATGTTTTCTAAAGATGAAGTTGAAAGTATTTGTAAGATTGCACTAAAACATCCAAATACTTATATTATTTCTGATGAAGTATACGATCGTTTAGTGTATAAAGGAGAAGTTCACCATTCTTTCTTAAGTGAAAAGAATATAAAAGAACGTTTAGTTTTAGTTAATGGCTATTCTAAATCTCACGCAATGACCGGATTTAGACTTGGCTATTCTTTAGCTAATAAAAAGCTTGTTAAGAAAATGGCGTTGTTTGCACAACAAACCATCACCAATACATCAACCCCATTACAATATGGTGCATTAGAAATATATAAGCATCCATGGGATCATATAGAACCATATTGTGAATCACTAGAAGAACGTATGACTTATTTTCATAATGAGATTAATAAGCATCCTTATTTTAAAGGAAGACTTCCAAGATGTAGTTTCTACTATTGGGTAAATATTGAAGCTAGTGGCAAAAAATCAATTGAGATTTGTGATGAATTGTTGGATAAAGTAGGCGTGGTAGCAACACCAGGTGTTACTTTTGGTGAGAAATGGGATAACTATATTAGATTTTCAATTGCGTCTAGTATGGATGTGTTAAAGAAAGCGATTGATAGAATAGAGAAGTTTAGATAATGTTAGAAAAAGTTAAGGGATATAAAGAAGAAAATAAGACACTAAAGACGATTGAAATTGTTACTATGTGTTTACTTTTAGCCGTTTCAATTGCGACTTGTGTTATTGGTTTGAATAAGATTAATAGTGATGATTACAAGAATGCATCTTATGTTGGTACTGTGACTTTAACAAGAGATGAAGATAGTGAATGTGATGAAGATGCAACTGTTTGTACTATTACTTATAGTGACGGTGAAGATTCTTTGGTTAAAGAATATAGCGATGAAAGTGAAGTTGTTGATACAGTTGAAGCTTATAAATATGTATTAGATAATGGCACTTCATTATGTTTTGAACAAGAAAATCCAAGTTTAGATGATTTGGCTTTTACTTATAAAGAGGAAATGGCTAATAGATGTGCGCAGCTATTTAATGCCTCTATCGCCTGTGTTATCTTAGCTTTATCAGTTTGGATTGTTTATTATTTCTCTAAGTCATTCACAACTTACGAGAAGTCATGGTTTGTGTCAATTATGTTGTTGGCAACTATTGTGGCTGTCTTATTCCCAGAAGAGGGTGCAAATGGTGTTAATGGCATTATCATCATGTTGTTGTATTTATTAGATACTTTCTTGAATATCTTATGTGAATTGTTGATTTCTAAACAATCTCGTTATAATTTCTTGGTTTCGGTTGTTGTTGAAATTACAGAGATTTTAACTTGTGTTGTATTGATGTATCGTTTTGCGACAATTGCGACTACATTGTTCTTCTGGTTGCCAATTGATATCTTGAGTTATATTAACTGGAGTAAACATAAGGATGATGAAGATGATGAACTAACTGCAGTTAGAAGACTTAAGGGTTATCAAGAAGTGCTTATTATTTTGGGCATAATCATTTGGACATTTGGCGTTGGTTATTTCTTAAGTGGTTTGGATATTAAGACTGATTTCTTAAATGGAGATCAAAAGTTAATGACTATTATTACTTATATTGATGCTTGTGCTAGTGCAGTTGGTGTATGTAATGGTTTGTTTATTTTCTTTAGACTAAGAGAACAATGGATTGCATGGTATATTTGTGCTTTCTTGGAAGCTGTTATAAATATCTTAGCTGGTCAATATGTTCTATTGGTGTTAAAACTTGGTTATTTTACAAATACAACTTATGGTTATATTAAGTGGACTCGTTATATTAAAGAACATAATGAACAAAAGACTTTGTTTTAGTTTGTAAAAAGGTATATGAATTGTTACAATTTAAAGTGAGTTAAAGAAATGGAGTATTATTTTTATGGCAATTGAAGCTGGTGATTTTAAAACTGGATTAACTGTTATGGTTGATGGTGATCCATGGCAAGTTATCGATTTTATGCATGTTAAACCTGGCAAGGGTGCTGCAATTTTAAAGACTAAGATGAAGAACTTAAAGACAGGTTCTACTCAAGAAAGAAATTTCAATGCGTCTACAAAGTTTGAGGCTGCGATGATTGAGAAGAAGGCTGCTCAATATTCTTATTCTGCAGGTGATATTTATTACTTTATGGATATGGAAACTTTTGAAACTTATGAGTTAGATGAAAACAAGGTTGGTTTCAATAAGTATTTCTTACTAGAAGGTATGACTGTTATGCTTCAAATTTTTGAGGGTGATGTATTAACTATTTCTGTTCCTGATAAGGTTGAATTAACTGTTGTAGAAACAACACCTGCAATCAAGGGTGCTCCTTCTACACAAACTAAGGATGCACTTACAGAAACTGGTCTTTCATTAAGAGTTCCTCAATTTATTGAGCAAGGTGAAAAGATTTTAGTTACTTCTGCTGATGGTGAGTATTCTTCAAGAGCTTAATTAATAAGCTCTTTTTTATAAGATGAATAAAGTAGCGTTAGTTACAGGTTCGGCCAAGGGCATTGGTAGAGCTATTGTAGAAAAATTGGCAAGTGAAGGCTATGATGTAGTAATAAATTATTTATCATCAAGTGAATTAGCGTTTAAATTAAAAGATGAAATCATTGATAAGTATGCTGTAAAATGTTTGGCATTCAAATGTGATGTATCTAAGGTTGATGAAGTTGATTTCATGTTTGAGACAGTTGAAAAGGAACTTGGCGATGTGAGTGTTTTAGTTAATAATGCGGCGGTTGATTATGCGAATTTATTTAGTTTAAAAACCAGTGGAGAGTTCTTAAGACTATTAGATATTAATGTTGTTGGATATTTTAATACATTTAAGCGAGCTTATAAGAAAATGTTAAAACAGGAATATGGTAGAGTAGTCAACATATCTAGTACCAATGGAATCAATACTTATTATCCAATGAGCATTGACTATGATGCTAGTAAGGCTGCGGTTATATCGCTAACTCATAATATGGCGATACAAGGTGCTCCTTACATTCATGTCAACTGTGTGGCTCCAGGCTTTATTGGAACTGAAAGTGAATTGGATGGATATGATGAAGAATTCTTGAAAGAAGAATGCGATAAGATATTACTCAAAAGATACGGGAAGCCAGAGGAAGTGGCTAATTTAGTTAGTTTCTTGGTTTCTGATAAGGCTGATTATATCAATAATTCAATAATTAGAATTGATGGTGGCCAAACAAGTTCAAATTAAAAGGGATCTTATGATCCCTTTAGTCGTTTTGCATAGAAGTTAATGCTTTTAGGATAGAAATTTTACCATACTCTAAAGTTAAACTTCCTTGTAGGAATAAAACATATGGTTCGATAACAGGAGCATCAGCACTTAATTCAATGGTACTTCCTTGAGTAAAACTGCCTGCTGCCATTACTTCATCAAATGGATAACCCGGCATTGGTGCTGGAAGTACTCTTACAAATGAATCGATTGGAGATGCTGCTTGAATACCTTGAGTAAATTTAACAAGGTTATCTTTATTGCCTAGGCCGATTGTTTGGATGATATCGGTTCTATATTCGTTATATCTAGGAGAGATACTTTCATATCCTAGTTTTTCTAGCATATAAGATGTAAATACTGCTGTTTGTAGAGCATTCTTTACAGCACTAGGTGCCATGAATATTCCTTTAAAGAATGAATTATTTAAGTTGAAGTTAGCTCCTAAATCTTTACCGATACCTGGAGATGTTAATCTATCAGCTACCATTTCAATCAAATCTTTTCTACCTGCAACATAACCACCGGTTGAGGCAACACCACCACCAAGATTTTTCATAAGTGAACCTACAACTACATCGGCGCCAATATGTCCTGGTTCTTGTTTTTCAACAAGTTCGCCATAACAGTTATCGACCATGATGATTACTTCGTCATTTACTTCTCTAATTGCTTTGATTGCTTTTTCGATTTTTTCAATAGTTAATGAGTCTCTTGAAGAATAACCACGAGATCTTTGAATTTCAACTAGTTTTACATCTTTCTTTTTTAGTCGTTCAACAATTGAGTTGATGTCAAAGTCGTTATTGATAAGATCAATTTGTTCATACTTAACGCCATAAGCTTTTAGTGATTGGGTTGAATTTCCAATAAGACCAATCATTTCTTGTAGAGAATCATATGGTGTTCCTGTAATAGAAATAAAAGTATCGCCATGTTTTAAAAGAGATGAGAATGTAAGGTATAGGGCGTTTGTACCGCTCATAATATGAGGTCTTACAAGCGCGTCTTCACATCCAAGTACTGTAGCGAAGATTTTTTCAAGCTTATCTCTTCCTTCATCATAATTACCATAGCCATTGACTTCTGCAAAGTCTGAATAAGAAACATTATTTTCTATAAAGGCAGATAGAATTCTATTTGAGTTATATAAACATGTATCTTCTATTTGTTTATAGATAGGTTCAAGTTCTTTATCGGATTCTTTAGCTAATTCCAATAAGTTTTCATTAATAGTTTCTAAGATCATATATTCCTTCTTTCCAATGAAAATTATAGCTTATTAATAAATAAATGCGAGGTTTTACAG
>ERZ1034992.315-NODE-315-length-28719-cov-24.008198_pt1 | contig 28719 bp, 19 predicted proteins | sample MGYA00520695_ERZ1034992 | MGnify/ENA primary metagenome ERZ1034992 (study PRJEB33766, sample SAMN09781778) | gut metagenome | biome: gut microbiome | host: Homo sapiens | place: Madagascar | study: EMG produced TPA metagenomics assembly of the PRJNA485056 data...
TCGTAGCCTAAGAACCCCTACTATTAAACTGTCTAACTTTCAGGGGACAGTTCACACGTGCTGGGAGGCTAGTAGTGGAGATGGGGGGAATCGAACCCCCGTCCGACGGCCGGCCCCGAGGTCTTCTCCGGGCGCATCCTGCTATTGATTTCTCAGCTTGTGACGTCATGCAGGCCTGCTGTCAGCGAAGCTCAGTCGATGAAGTGTCGGAGCACGCCCACCGACATGGCGCGCACCCAGTGGCCCCCTGAATGACGCCAGACACCAGGCTGAGGGCACCACCTGGGCTGACGGACTAAAGGTTCACGCGGCGATATCAGGCGGCGAGAACGTAGTCGGTGCGGTTCTGTTCGGCACCTATTGGTTTGCACGCAGCGTTAACGAGTTGAGCGCACATTCTCGGCCCGCTTCCCCTCGATCGACGACCGCCGTCGAAACCGATCATCCCCTATTGAGTTCTTCACTCACCGGCAAACAGACTGCCGGGTTGGCTCTTCAACGAAGTTCTAAGACTCATCGAAGAACCGTTTCCAACCGTTCGGCTGGACGTTTAACAATAACCCCGCTTACGCGAAGTTTCAACAGCTAGCGCAATGCCAGCAAACGCAAGGTTTCAGTAGAAAGCGCAACACGCACGAAGCGGGCACCCACTACTTGTAGTTCGGTCGCTTCGTGTAGGCGCGCATTGCACGTTCAGCTTCACGCTTATCCTGTGCCTCGCGCAACGACTGGCGCTTGTCCCATTCCTGCTTGCCTTTGGCCAGCGCGATCTCAACCTTGGCGCGACCGCCGATGAAGTAGAGCTCCAGCGGGACGACCGTGTAGCCCTTGGCCTGCACCTTCTGGCCGATCCGCTCGATTTCTGAGGCGTGCAGTAGCAGCTTGCGCTTCCGCGTTGGCGCGTGATTGTTCCACGAGCCCTGCGCGTACATCGGAATGTTCGCGCCGTACAGCCATGCTTCGCCGTCTTTGACCTCGACCCACGAGTCGATCAGCGACGCGCGCCCCATCCGCAGAGCTTTCACTTCGGTACCCGACAGGACAAGACCAGCTTCCCACGTGTCTTCGATCAGATAGTCGTGGCGCGCTTTCTTGTTCCGCGCGATCGTCTTCTTCGCGTCCGATGCGGCTTTGCGCTTCTCGCCTTCGGTCAGCTTCGGCTTCTTCCAGTCTTTCGGCATCGTGCACCTCCTTTCTTTGATTGACGAGGCCACGCCCCGCCACTCAAGGCGTTAATTCTAACGCGTCAGCGGGCAAGGGTCTTGCTCAATCCTCGTAAAATGCCAGTATCAATGGAAGGCGGGGACAAGCTGAGCTTGTCCCCGCCTTCCGACTCAGCCAATCATCAAATTAGCGAGCCACATTGGCTTACAAGTACCCCATCGGGTCAACGTTCACGCCGTTCTGCAGAACACCGAAGTGCAGGTGGCAACCGGTGGCATAGCCGGTCATACCGACCTCACCGAGCACTGTTCCGGCACTCACCGACTGTCCGGGTGAAACATAGATGCGCTGCATGTGCAGGTATTCGGTGATCACGGAGTTACCGCCGAGCATTCCGTGGTTCACGTCCACGTAGTTGCCGGCAGAGATACTGCTTGAAACATCCAGAACAACGCCGGATGTCATCGCGTAGATAGGCTCACCACACTGCGCACCGAAGTCAACGCCCGAGTGGAACTTCTGGTAGCCGAGCACGGGGTGCATACGCCAGCCGAAGGGCGACGTAATAATCATCGAGCTGTCTTGAACCGGGTTGTGGAAACCGTTCGCATTCGCCGACGAGTAGATCGTGTTTGCAGCCCTGTTAGCCGCATCGATCTCTTGGATCTTCGCGGTCTGAGCATCATAGTCAGCCTGCGCTTGAGCCAGCTGTTGGTTCACTTCGGACTTCTTAGCGTCCCATTCCGCTTGCTTCACTTGGGCGTCAGCTTTGGCTTTCTCTAGGGCGTCGACACTCGCTTGGGCTTCAGCTTCTGCCGCTGCAGCGTCATCAAGAGCCTTCTGAGCTTGAGCTTCAAGTGCTGCCACGCGGTCAGAGATTGCTTGCTGGCGACTTGCTTGGCTACGTTGGGTCGCTTTCATTTCCATCGCAACGTTGAGCGCTTGGGCTTGAGAACGCGCCATGGCGTCAGCTGCCGATGCTCGATCGTCAATTGACTCGGTTCCATTCTTCGTCAGGGCAAGCAGGACTGCAGAACTAGTGCCGTCCTGGTACATGGAGCGAGCCAAGTTACCGATCGCCTTATTGGCTTCCTCTTGGCGTGACGAGGAAGCGTGGATCTCTTCGTCGATCTCAGCTTTCTTCGCTTGAGCGACCTGAAGCTGTCCCATTGCGACTTCGTGTTCACGATTCGCAGCATCGCGCTTCGCCTGAGTGGCATCCAGCGCTTTCTGAGCAGCAGGAATCTGCGCGTTTGCTGCTTCAAGGTCGTAGAAGAGCTGCGAGAGTGTCGCATCAATACCGTCAATCTCAGTCTTGAGATGAGAGACCTGCTGAGCCGCGGCATCCCGTTGGCTAACAGCGTCATCTCGCTCGTCAGCATTCGCAGGAATGAAGCTGTACATGCACAGCGCACCAATCGATGCGCTCCAGGCAACTGCAACAGGAACGTGAAGACGAATCGACTTCTTCATAATCAGACCTTCGTGTATTTAGCCAAGGAAACTGCGGACGCGATCAGCGCCAACGCAACCGCTGCGAGGATAAGGATCGGCGTCATAATCCACACGTGAGTGGCGCCGATAAAGCTGGTCCAGCTGAATGACGGAGCCAACCAGCCTTGGACAAGGAAGTGAACGCCAGCGAACAGTGTTCCCACTGCCAGGATTGCGCCGGCAATTGCGGCAAGCGCACCTTCGATCATGAAAGGTGCTTGAATGAACAGGTTCGAGGCGCCGACGTAACGCATAATTTGTGTTTCCGTCTCGCGACTCATTGCCGATAGGCGGATCGTGGTCGAAATCAGCAGGATGGCGGCAATAATCATGACGCCACCCAGGCCGAGGGCCATCAGGCGCGCAGCGTCAATGACGTTGAACAGTGGCTCGATGATTTCGCGCTGGTCTTTCACCTGGGAAACACCGGCTGCACCGGAGAATTCTTCCTTGATGATCGAATACTGCTCGGGGTCAACGAGCTTCACGCGGAAGGAAACGGGCATCATGTCTACCGTTGTCCATTCGCTGATCGTGGAATCACCGTAGAGCTTCAAGTAGTTTTCGTACGCTTCTTCCTTGGATTCTTCGTATACGTTCTTCACGTACTGCGACATTTCCGTGGAATTGAGCTTGTCACGAACGGCGCTGATCTGAGCCTCGGTCGCTTCCGTTGCGTTACAGGACGGCGTTGCATCGTCGGTAGCGCACATGTAGATCGAGACCTCAATCTTGTCGTACCACTGCGATTTCATCTGCATGACCTGCATCTGCGATAGGCCAGCAACACCGACGAATAGTAGGGAAACGTAGGTGACGATGATGACGGCGACGGACATTGCACGGTTGCGTGCCAGCCCCTTACCGACTTCAGAGAGAATAAAACGAAGCTTCATGGTTAGTTCACCGCCCCGTAGACGCCACGCGACTGGTCTCGGATGACGTGACCGCCATGTAGTTCGATGACGCGCTTGCGCATCTGGTTCACGATGTCGGCGTCGTGGGTTGCCATGACAACCGTGGTTCCCTGGCGGTTAATGCGGTCCAGAAGACGCATGATGCCAAGCGAGGTATCGGGGTCGAGGTTACCGGTGGGCTCATCCGCCAGTAGCAGTTCGGGGCGGTTCACCATTGCGCGTGCGATTGCGACGCGTTGTTCTTCACCACCGGAGAGTTCGTGGGGCAGGCGGTTTTCCTTACCTGCCAGATCGACCAACGCCAGTGCTTCTGGGACGGCGGTCTTAATGGCGTGCTTCGGCTTGCCGATCACCTGCATTGCGAGCGCGACGTTTTCGTACACGGTCTTTGATGGGAGCAGGCGGAAATCCTGGAAGACGGTTCCGACTTGACGGCGAAGTCCGGGCACCGCCCAGTTACGGAGCTTGGAGACCTCTTTGCCAAGGACCCACACGTGACCGGAGGTTGCTTTAATTTCGCGCATCACAAGCTGAAGGAAGGTGGATTTGCCCGAGCCGGACTTACCGACGAGGAATACGAATTCTCCTCGTTCAACTTCCAAAGACACATGGTCGAGCGCCGGCTTCGCACCTGCGGTGTACACCATGGTTACGTCATCAAATCGAATCATTAGGCCGTCCAATTGAAGGTTATGGTCTCAATCAGACTAGGCAAGGTTTTCTAACGCGGGCTGAAGCGACACGCGCCGGATTCAGTTCCGTCCTCACCACCTGTTAAAAAGGTGACGAGGGCGATACTTTCAGCGTTTTCTAGCCAACTGCTTCGCCGTGGCGCGAGCTTACGCTTCAGTGCAGTATGCCAACCGTGATCGACGAGGCCGACCAGCATTCGATTCTTTTCCCTGAACCGGGGTCGGATTAGGTCAGACCTCTGCCTGTTCGTTCGCTTGGTTCTTGCGCCAGCGGATGCCCGCGTTAATGAAGCCGTCAATGTCACCATCGAAAACGTTCTGCGGGCTACCGGATTCAAACTGGGTACGAAGGTCTTTCACCATCGTGTAGGGCTGAAGAACGTAGGAACGCATCTGGTCACCCCACGATGCCTTCACATCACCGGCGAGTTCCTTCTTCTTCGCCTGTTCTTCTTCATGGCGAAGGACAAGAAGTCGGGATTGGAGGACTCGAAGAGCGGCCGCTCGATTCTGAATCTGCGACTTTTCGTCCTGCATCGACACAACAATGCCGGTCGGGATGTGCGTCATACGAACAGCGGAGTCGGTCGTGTTCACGGACTGACCACCGGGGCCAGACGAGCGGAAAACGTCGATCTTCAGTTCGTTTTCCGGAATTTCGATATGGTCGGTGGATTCGATCAGCGGAATAACTTCGACTGCCGCGAAGGAGGTCTGGCGACGTCCCTGATTGTCGAAGGGGCTGATTCGGACCAAACGGTGAGTGCCTGCTTCAACCGAGAGGGTGCCGTAGGCGTAGGGAGCCTGAACTTCGAAGGTTGCCGACTTCAAGCCAGCTTCTTCGGCGTAAGACGTATCCATCACCTTGGTCGGGTAACCGTGGCGTTCTGCCCAACGCAGGTACATACGAAGAAGAATCTCTGCGAAGTCAGCGGCATCAACACCACCTGCGCCGGAGCGGATCGTGATGACAGCATTGCGCTCGTCATACTCGCCATCAAGCAGGGTACGAATTTCAAGGTCGGAGATATCGGCCTTCAACGTGGCAAGATCCCCGTCGGCTTCTTCCAGGATCTCTGCGGATTCTTCAGGATCTTCGCCCGCCATTTCAACCATGGCTTCAAGATCATCAATGCGATCCACCATCTTGGTCACGCGATCGAGTTCACTTTGACGATGACTGAGGGCCGAGGTCACTTCCTGGGCGTGCGACGGGTCATCCCACAGATCAGGGGCCGTTGCTTGCTTCTCGAGGTCTTCGATTTGGCTACGGAGCTTATCAAGTTGGACGACCGCGAGGACGTTCTCCATAGTCGTACGCAGGTTCTGGATCTCTTCTGAAAATTCTGTAGCCACACCACTACCCTAGTCGATTCAGAGCATCTGGTAGATACACCACTGCCCAGTAGCGGTATGAGGTTCAACCTACACACCGCCACCGGGCAGGGTTTGAAACGTTCAGATGCTCAGAATCCGGCTGCTCAGATCAGACCAAAATCAACCATCGAGTCAGCAACCTTCAGGAAGCCCGCAAGGTTTGCGCCAGCAACATAGTCTCCGGCCACACCGTATTCTTCGGCAGTTGCAACCGAGTTCGCGTGGATGTTCACCATGATCTGGTGAAGCTTCGCGTCGGTTTCCTCGAACGCCCACTGCGTACGACCCGAGTTCTGCTGCATTTCCAGAGCGGAGGTGGCAACACCACCGGCGTTCGAGGCTTTGCCGGGAGCGTAGGCAACACCCGCGGACTGCAGGGCTTCAATCGCTTCCGGAGTGGTCGGCATGTTTGCACCCTCGGCGACCAGCTGAACACCGTTCTTAATCAGGGTGTTCGCGGCCTCAACGGGGAGTTCGTTCTGAGTTGCACACGGCAGAGCGACGTCACAGGGCAGATCCCAGATGGAGCCGCCCGAAACAAATCGCGCTGAAGAACGCTCGCTGGCGTAGTCGGAAACGCGGCCTCGTCGAACTTCCTTGATGTCCTTCAAAAGTGCAACATCGATGCCAGCCTCATCCACCACGTAGCCGGAGGAGTCCGAGACGGCGATGACGGTCGCGCCCAGCTGCTGAGCCTTTTCAGTCGCGTAGATGGCGACGTTACCGGAACCGGAAACGACGACCTTCTTGCCATCGAACGAGGTGCCCTTCGACTTCAGCATTTCCTCGGCAAAGTAGACCAAGCCGTAGCCGGTTGCTTCGGTACGCGCGAAGGAACCGCCCCAGTTCAGGCCCTTGCCCGTCAGGACACCCGCATCGTAACGGTTGGTGATGCGCTTGTACTGGCCGAAGAGGTAGCCGATCTCGCGGCCACCAACACCGATGTCACCTGCGGGAACGTCGGTGTCGGGACCGATGTGGCGATAGAGCTCAGTCATGAAGGACTGGCAGAAACGCATGACCTCAGCATCGGACTTGCCCTTCGGGTCGAAGTCGGAGCCACCCTTGCCACCACCAATCGGCAAGCCGGTCAGGGAGTTCTTGAAGATCTGTTCGAAGCCAAGGAACTTAATGATCGACAGGTTGACGGACGGGTGGAAGCGCAGACCACCCTTGTACGGGCCGATCGCGGAGTTGAACTCAACGCGGTAGCCACGGTTCACCCGGATCTTGCCGTTGTCGTCCATCCAGGGGACACGGAACATGATCTGGCGTTCCGGTTCGACAACGCGCTCGAAGATCTCAAGGTCAGCGTATTCAGGCTTGCGTTCGGCAAGCGGAGCAATCGTCAGCAGGACCTCGTAAACGGCCTGGTGAAATTCGGGCTGGCCCGGGTCGCGGGCAACAACGGCCTCGTAAACAGGTCGAAGAGTGTCGGACAAACGATTCATATCAAGTGTGCTCATACCCTAATTATGGGCACGCATTACACATACTTGACCATCCCTTTCCACATATTGGCCCTTTCAAGAAAGATCACATACTTTGAACCTCTTCTCGAACCGGCCACTCACTACGGCATTCAGCCAAATCATCAGCAAGGCCGGTCTCGTCGGCCAAGAAAACCTGACGAAGCGCAAGCCGCACCATCGCTTCAGGCACACACCCATGTACCGTTGAAGTGTGATGCGCCCGAAAACTCCGCTTGAACTTGCTGCCCTAGCGACCGCCGCCGTCCCCGGTCTTTCCGTTGCGGGTCTGCGCGAACCGCAATTTGCCGACGAGGTCCTTTCCGTCACCGGCATCATCGATTCAGCCGGCAATAAATGGACGGTCACCTGCCCGCACTCCAGCGTCGGCGGACTCGATTTAGACGCTCAGTCAGGCGTCCTCAGCCGGCTGGCGAAAGCAAAAGACGCGAAGAAAATCCCCTTCGACGTCCCGCGAATCCACGGCACAACCCTGACCCCTGAAGGTGATCGTGTCATCGTCCACCAAGATCTTGGCGGGCACCCGATGAGCGACGACGACTTCGACAATCCGGACCTTCTTCCCGCATCGCTCGGTAAAGCCCTGGCAGCACTTCACAACCTTCCTCCGGTCATTTACACCGGCATTAACCTGCCCGCATACTCCGTCTCTGAATGTCGCGAACGCCATCTGGCGATGCTTGACGAGGTAGCGTCTCAGGTCCTGATTCCCGCAAACCTCTGGAACCGTTGGGAAGCAGCCCTTGAGGATCTGTCATTGTGGCGCTTCCCCGCAGCCCCGATCCACGGCGATATTCAAGGCAATTCCGTCATCGTCGAAGCTGGCATTGTTCGCGCGATGACCGGCTTCACTTCTGCGCACGTCGGCGATCCCGCTCAGGACATCGCGTGGGTTCTTGCGTCTGCATCGGATGCTTTCTTGGAGCGTTTCCGCGCCGCATATTCTCAGGAACGAACGGTTGCTGACCTGCAGTTATTTACTCGTGCGCAACTGTTGTCTGAGCTTGCTATTGTGCGCTGGCTGGTTCACGGCTTGCACGCAGAAGATCGAAGCATCATTTCTGACGCGCGCCACATGCTCAGTGAGCTTTCAACAGATCTGGGGGACGCGCAAATCATTGAACGCCCGCATGAGCACGTCGCTCAGACGCCGGATTCTAAGGCTTCTGCTTCTGACACTACCGCGCCTTCCACGCCGTCGTCTGCATCTTCTGCTTCCGCGCCGTCCTCTTCCGGCTCCCCCGCCTCCGCTTCTGCTTCTTCTTCGCGCCGAGCAACAGCTTCCGCCACGTCGTCCTTTGCTGGCGCGGAGCTTACGAACCAGAAGACTGAGGTCATTGATTTCAACGTCGTAGCAGGCCGCGTCGGCGCCGATCGTTCAGATTCCGGCGATTACTTGGACTCAGATGACTACGCCGAGCCGGATCGTTGTGCCGACGATGACTCTTACTCTGAAGTCGATGCTGATTTTGATCGGGACGTGCCCGAAGAAAAGGCGAGTCTTGCAACACGATTTGGTTTGCCAGCATCACTTTTCACCAGGTTTGGGCGTCACGGGCGTCACGGGCACGACGTTGAAGCATTGCTTGCGGACTACGACGATGCCAATAAACGCGTGGATGATGACCGCGCAGATGATGACGATCCGCAACAGTCCGGTTCTCAGGCAGAATCCGGTTCGGCTTCCACGTCTTCGGCTCGCTCGGCTTCGTCCGTCTTCCGCGCTTCTACCGAAGTGAACGAGGCTCCGACTGAGCGCCTGCACTTCTTGGATCAGGAGTAATGGCCAGAACCTGAAGCACATTCCGGCGAAGCATATTTGGTGCGTTTGTTCGTGCCCACGCGGTGTCCGTGTGGGCACGAACTGTATTGCCCCTAGGCCCGCTTCAAGGTCCTTTTCACTTCGTCTTCTAGGCTTTCTTCGAGGCCTGCACCGCCTAGTTTCACCAGATCATCAAGGGAAACAGTTGTGTTGGTGTCCACGAAGGCAAGCATCGGAGTGATTGATTCTTCCGCGAGCCCGGTGAGTTGCGACCAGGCCAGCCGGTAGAGGCGGAGCTGAGTCGCGTAGTAACGCAGTGTTTCCTTCTTCGTGTTCTTGTGTGGAGCCCGCCCCGTCTTCCAGTCGACGATGATTGTTTTACCGTGTTTGTCTTCGAAGACAGCGTCGATCCTGCCATTGACTGAAATATCAGCGACTTTGACGCTGAATGCTTCTTCGATGGCGACCGGTGTGCCCGTTTGGATGATGGGAAGCTCGACGAAGTTGTCCTGCATGTGTCGCAATCGGGCGCGTTCGTGCTCATCAAGGGTCTCGATCCCGGCAACGGGCTCATCGCGTTCTTCTGCGCTGGCAAGATGCAGTTGTCGTTCAACCCACGCGTGGAAAATCGTTCCAAGCGTTGCACTGTCGCTGGGTTGAGCGGGCATGGGTCTGCGTATATCCAGAGCAAACGCATCAATGTCTTCGAGCATCTTTGAAACCGAGGTTGCCGGAATATGGTCCTGGCGGATCACCATGGTTTCTTTACTTGATGCAAGACGATGTTCCTCGATGAGCGCTGTCACGTCTTTAACGCGCTGGGATTCGCCCAAGGCGTCGAGCAGTTCGAAGACGTCGGCGTCCGTTTTCAGCTCTGCTTGAGCTTGTCGCACGCGCTGAGCACCCTTGGCGACTGCTTGACGTGATGGGCCAATTTCGAAGGGGAAGTGGATGGTTTCTTCCTCGCTGCCTTGCGCAAGCGACTCCGGTGTTGGAGCTTCGACAATGACGTCGTTTAAACCGTCAATTCGTTTTTGAAGTTCCTGCAACTCGTTGCTGTCTTTGACATCCACGTTTCCGTTTGCCCACACGACTTGCCCTGTCGCCAGGATCTGTTCGAAGTCTTCGATCATCGCGTGCCGTGATGCCATGAGGTAGCGGGAAGGGTTTCGTAGGGTTTTGCTCTCATCTAGCCACGAGCCGATGAGGAGTTGCGTGTGGCGTGCTCGTGTCATTGCCACGTATGCCAGACGACGTTCTTCCCTTTCTAAGTATGCGCCAAGTTCTGGCCCATAGGCGGTCTTTAACCACTTTGAGAATCCTGCGGATGGGGTGCGTCCGTTAGAAACATCAATGTTGAAAGGTGGGAGATCGCCATAGTCGCCTCGCAACGGATGCGGGAGTTCTTCGGGAGCCATGACCCAGCCGGTTTGGGCTGGAGGCTCGTCCCGCCAATACACGCTCTTGCTACGGTGCGAGGGGAAAATCGTATCGGACATTCCGAAGACAATGACGCTATCCCATTCCAGGCCTTTGGATCCGTGCACTGTCAGGATCTGCACTGCGGACGGGTCTGGTTGAACGTCAACGCCTTTGAGCCCTGCCGGATCACTTTCCGCAACGTTCAGCCATTCGACTAGACCAGCAAGAGTGGGGTTATCAACGCTTGATTCGTATCCTGCGATCTGGTCGATAAAGGCATCGAGCGATTCTCTAGCACCTGAACCCAGCGGGTCAGCGATCGCATCATCTAGGATCCCCATGATCTGGCTTGCTCGTTCTGCGAGTTCAACCAGCCCATGCCCACGCAACGAGCGTAGTTTTCGCAGGCGCTCTCCGAGGCGAAGAACGCGACGATATCCAAGTTCAGAGAACGATGGACCATCAAGCGCCTCCGTCTGCGCATCCGATTCTTGAGGAGCATCGTTGGCACTCTTAGCAACGGAATCGGATTGTGACAATCCCGCTTGACGATTCGTATACGTCCAGCCCACTTCCGGAGGAGAATCAACGGCCGACAGAAGCACGCCCTCATACGGAGTTCCTCTGCTCTTACAGTTCAGACAGCTTGCCCACTGCCCCAACAAACGCAGGTCGGACGCTCCAATATCTTCACGAACAAGGAGCCTCAACAGGGCAGGAGATGCATCTACTGAGTTCGTAATCTCAAGGGCTGCGCGCAGGTCAGCAACAACCGGTTGTTCCAGCAGTCCACCGAGTCCGAGAACTTGGGTGGGAATGCCATGCTCGCGAAGTGCGCGATCAATGGGAAGGAAGTGACTCTTCTTGCGACAGAGAATGCCGATCTCCCACCCATGCGGGTGGGTATCACGAAGGCGTTGCACATAGTCAACAACGTGCGCAATCTGGGCATCGCGATCAGCTTCGTAGGCAATTTCAACGTCGCCTTCAGTTGCCACTGTAGATTCGACGAGGACCGGAGACGTTGCAGCATGCGAGTGTGAGCGAAGCGGTTTTGCCACTTCGTTGGCGCATACAAGGATCTGACGATCGTTACGCCACGCGGTTGACAGTGTCAGAGTCTGTTCCGGCTTGGGTTCTTCAGAACAGAAACGTTCCATGAATGATTCTAGCGAGGATGCCGAAGCACCTCTCCAGCCGTAGATTGCTTGGTTCGGGTCGCCGACGGCAGTCACCGCCTGGTCTTTGAAGAGCGTTGACAGGAGTTCCATCTGGATGACAGAAGTGTCCTGGAATTCATCGAGCAGAACAAGCCCATATTCTTTACGGATCTGCTCAACAACATCAGGCACGGTCTTCACGATTCGAGTGGCCAGGGTCAGCTGATCCGAAAAATCCATGACTCCGAGTTCACGCTTACGGCGTTGGAACTGGGCAATGGGATCAAGTAGGGCGATACGAAGCTGGTTACGCGCCTGCACCTTACGTGCCTCGTCGTTAGAATCGCCGACTTCAGTGAGTTCCGCTCCGAATTGTCCCAACTGTTCGCGAGCTTGTTCGATGCTGAGTCCATGCTCCCCCAGTTGTCCGTTGAGACTCAACGCCTTCGTGACCGCAGACGAAATCGTGATGTTCTCATCGAGGCGTTTCGGCCAATTCGTCATGATGTCTGTCATCAGCTGAACCGAGCCAGCTTGGCTGAGCATTGTGACGTCAGGATTCAGGCCGATCCTTAAACCGTGTTCGCTGACAATCTGACCCGCGAAGGCGTTGTAGGTCATTGATGTCGGTTCTTCGTGCGGGTCGATCATCTTTGTTTTCGCAGAAGAATCATCATCGTTGCTGGCCTTTTCCTGTTCGGAAGCTCCCATGCCGATGCTGAGTTTCTTCAATCGTGAACGGAGACGATCTTTCAGTTCACCTGCGGCTTTCTTTGTGAAAGTCAGGCCCAGAACACGCGACGCTGTGATGTTCGGTTCGTTGGCAACCGCCCAGAGAACGCGCATTGCCATCGTTTCCGTTTTGCCCGAACCCGCGCCAGCGACGACCAGCAGCGGGTGCAGAGGTGATTCGATGACTTTAATTTGCTCTGGGGTCGGATGGATTGTGGGGTTAATCAGTCGCTGGATCTCTTCAGCGCTATAGGCAAGCTGTGTCATTGTTCAGTCCACCGTCCTTCGACCGCTGTCTTGCGCAGGACATGAGCGCGCAAACACGCACCGTGAGCACTTCGTATTATCTGGTTTCGCCTGCAAGCGAATGCCACGCGCGATTTCTCCTGCGCTTTGAATAACGGCATGCCAGGCGTATTTTTCGTCTTCGTCAAGAACGCTTTGCGTGCGCTCTTGCAGTTTCTTTGCCAGAAAGACCAGCTTGGCACCGTTTACTTCACTGGCCTGACGGTCAAGCCCTAGGTCTGCACCGTTTGCGATCATCTGACCGAGAGCAATCTGATAGATCGCCAGCTGAGCGTGGTCTTTTGCTTCTTGTTTGCTCGCAACTTTTCCTGTTTTAAAGTCAACAATTTGAACGCGACCATCGGGGTCAACCTCAAGGCGATCCAGGCGTCCACGGATCGTGACCCCATCCATGTCGACTTCAATCGAGCGTTCAGTAGCAATCTCAATGTCGTGCGGACATTGCGCGAGGTACTCAGCAAGATGCTCAACCTTGTCGAGGGCGGAATCTTTAAACTCAATTCCGCCCCAAGTCTGCATATCGATATCGATTCTTTCTAGCTCATGGAGCAGGTGGGATTGGAGTTCTTCTGCGCTCCCGCGAGGGAAGACTTCAGCAAGCCCATGGACGATTTGCCCAACTGATTGAGCATTCGTGGCACGAGGCTGCGCACCGATAGACGAGAAGAACCAGCGAAGAGGACAATCCATCATCGCTTCGATACGCGACGGAGAAAGAACAACGCGTTGAGAGGCAATGCGTTGCTCGGAAGTCAGCGGACCTTCACCAGTCCATTCATCGGGATCCGCTGAGGAAATGCCTTCTCGAGTCAAAAGAGCAAGAAGAGATGCTGCCGTCGATTCGTCTTCGCTTTCATCGGGCGCAGATGCGGCGCGACGGAGTTCAGCGATCTGACCTTCGAGGTTCAAAGGAGCAGGTGCCGGAGTCGGAACTGCTATGTCACCGCCCTCTTGGCCTTCAGGATTCACAAGAATCGCGTAAAAGCTTGAAGGCGCATAGTCTTCAGCGACGACAACACCAAGATGCAGATATGTTGAGCATCGAGAAACTGCGGCTGCCAGCAAACGACGTTCGTCATCAAGGACTGCTCTGCGCGCCACCTGAGGTTCATCGAGAAGAACACGCCCATTCGCACCGTCACCTGTCCTACCTAAAGCAACATCCGCCAGCAGGTCACCGCGCATCGCGCGTGTGCGCAGGCGCGTATTTGGCCACACACCGTCTTGCAGCCCCATCAGGACGACTACGCTCCAATGGCGACCCATCGCTTGTGCTGGAGTAATCACGCGGACACCCTCAGGCCGCAGCGCAACGCGAGTGATCGTATCGACGGGAACAGTTTGATCGAGCAGTTCTTTTGCGAAATCGCGGGCGTTCCCATCAGGGTTACGCTGCTCCCAGACGTCTGCCACGCGCATCAGGGAGAGAACAGCGTCTAGCTGGTCATCGTACCACGATGAGTCCTGATCATTGGCTAGAGCGCGCTCTTTCCAGTCGTCACCAACATTTGCCGCATCCCACAGCTCCCATAGAAGTTGGCGTGGACGCTGTTTGTGATCCGTCGGAATACCCCACATCTGCGCCGCGCGTTGCAATTCCGGCGGAACAAAACCAATGTCCTCGTTCGTTAAAAGGTCCGGCTGGTTCATCAACGTGGAAGCCGTAACCAGCGGAGCATCCTGGACGCTTGCACCCATCCATGCGCTGACCCGTTGAAGGACCGAATAGAGTTTCATCCCATCGCACTGGATGAGTGGCGAATGGATAAGAGCCTCTGCGCATTCATCACCACGGGCCTGCGGGTGAGAATTCATCAGCTCAAGAAGAATGCGAGTTGTTGCAATACTCCGGAAATCGAAGGCAGTAGAGTGCGAGGCAACTGGGATTCCACCGCGACGTAAATAGCGACGAGTTTCTTCAGCGAGGGCCTCTGATCTGACGATGACGACCTGATCGTCCCAAGCAATCTTGTCGTGCAAGAAGTGGGCACGCAGGGCGTGCGACACGTGTGCGCCAAGTTGCGCGTATGAGCCACCAACGTGGGTGATTACCTTGCCGTCGAGCTTCTGAGCCTGCGGAGCAACCCCACATTGACGCCGAGGATTGTCGTCCGAATGCGCAATGCCCTGGGCGATCACCTTGTAGCGTTCACGCAACACGGGCGCAGTTGTGTACACGTCACCCAGCTCATGAGAATTCAGATGGAGCTTCTTTTCAAGGCGACCGTCCAAATGGGGCTCACCACCACGGTACGTAGCGACGGCAACATCTGAGTCAGCAAAAGCCACAATACGAGTACCCAGCTGGTGCAGTTGGGCGAGCAGAGTGATCGTGGATGCCGTACAGTCCTGCAGGTCGTCAACGATCACGAGGTCAGGAAGTGGCCGTTCGCCCGTGATCCCCAGAGAAGCAGCTTTGTCCTGCCACTGTCCAAGAACATCTGCTGCCAGGGCTTGAATACGGGAAATGTCGACCGCCAGTGTGCCCTGATATTCAAGAGCGAATTGAGGTTGTTCAAGGTAGCGTCGGAGCAGTTCACCGGCTGCGACCCACTGAGGTTTTTCAAAGTCATGACCAGCGCGACTGAGCGCGATACCGTCCATTCCGGCTTCACCCGCGCGCGAAAACAGGTCCCTGAGTTCATCGCGGAAAGCAGACATTCCGCGCATTTCCTGCGAGATTGAGTCCGGCCATTCAATGTCGGTTGATTCCAGTAGATCTTGGATCAGCTGATCTTGCATTGCGCCGGTGACAAGCTCAATGCCGCCCAGGGGTTCTTGACGTTCAACGCGCCACTGATTCACAATCCGATACGCGAAAGCTGACAGGGTACGAACAGGTCGAAGAGTTCGAGGAGCAAAAAACTGAGCCCGAGGGGTCATGATCTGCGCGCGGACGCGGTCAGGAACAATGATGACGGCATCTTCGCCTTTTTCAATTGCACGGCGGAAGATTTCTAGCGCACATGTCGAGCGCCCCGAACCTGGCGCGCCACGAACGATAAGAGAATGCGTTTCCGCTGAATCGCATGCCTGTTTCTGAGCCTGGTTCAGCAGCGGAATATCCGCCCATCCATGCGGACGCGTAGCAATCTGTACGTTTATTTCGCTCATAGGGTAATCATCTCAGGAGGCATGTAGAAACCAATGTGCATAGCATTAAAGTCAGGTTCGAAAAACAGATTACTCATTGAGTGAAGGAGTGGGTATGAATATCATCGTCGGCGTTCGCGAAAGTACTCGTGAACTGCATCTTGAGTTGGATCTGACCGCTGATGAGCTGACCGCAAAGGTCGCTCAAGCGCTCACAGGCGACTCTTTTCTGGATCTGACGGACGCCGACGGTGCTCGTTATCTTGTGCCCGGACGCGCGCTGACTTTCGTGCAGATTGCTGATGAGCCCAAGCGTCGCGTTGGCTTCATGATCTGAAGCCCGGTCTTCATACACTGAACGCTCTTCTACAGCTCGCAGAAGAGCGTTCAGGTTTTTCAGGCTGAGAGTTGAGGCTGTTAGGCCTTCAGATGAATCTGCTCCATACGTTCACCGTGACGCTTGGTGACGAATGCGACGATCGCATCAACAGTGTCGGGGTCCTGGCCAAGGGCGGGGTGCGTAAACAGTGTTGCGCGCACAAGACCGAGTGCTTCACCTGCGACGCGTCGCGCCCACAAGGACAGGCGGGCTCCGAGTTGCTCGTCTGCGCAGATCAGCGGAGCGATATTGTCGCGAACCCATGTTCCCTGCTCGACATCCCAGTTTCCGGCTTCTTCGATGAAGAGTTCGTGACGGCTGGCGATTTCGCCGAGCAGGTCAGAGATGATTCCCATGGTCACGTAGGTTTTCACTGAACGTTCGAACCATGTTGTCGGACGTGTGCGAGCATCCAGATCGTCGTAGAGACCGTTGTACTGCCCGGCTGCTGCAGGCAGGTCGATGTCACGGTTCGCGCACCAGGCTTCAAGCTGGGTGAAGAGCTCAAAAGCCTGTGCGGACATGCGCGCATGCTCGATATGGGCTTCGATGGTCGGCGCTTGATCGCCGTCCTTTGACAGTCGCGTCATTGCGGCGAGTGCCGTGAACGCGAGCAGACCGATTACTTCAATATCTGCGGCTTCAACCGCACCGTTTTCAGTAGCCATGTTCCAAGCCTAGCCTCGTCTGCACTCCCCCGATATCTCAATCGCGAAGACGAATGTCCACGCGACCTGCGCACTTTCCCCACCTCGTGCGCATACTGAACGTGCGCACCCGGGCGGTCGGGGTGGCCTCGTGAATGCAGTGTGACCATATCCTCGGGCTGAAAACTGATGCACCAACGTACAATGGGAGTGACCACAGCTGACCGGTCGCTTTGAATACCATGTTTTTGCGCGCGCTTTGCGCCTCGATAATGCGCGATCGGCTGCTATCCCCACCCCGGCGTGTCCGGGAGAGAAGGCAGATCGTGACTTCCACGAATACCCAGGGCACTAATGTGCCCGTTGAAAATACTGACGAGGCCACCGCAACCGCTCAGCAAGCTGATGCGCAGGCCACAAGCGAACCAAAATCCGTTGAATACTCTGCAGGAGTTGTCCGCCTAGGCAATATTGTTCCGGTCTGCGTTGAACCCGAAGCAACGCCGGACGTTGTGGACACGGGCGATGAGGATCTTGAGCACAAGTCCTTCGCTGATTTTGGCGTAACCGACCCGATCGTTGACGCGCTGGAAGAAAAGGGGATCACGCACCCGTTCCCGATTCAGGCGCTGACGCTTCCTCCGGCTCTTGACCGCCACGACATTATTGGTCAGGCGAAGACGGGTACGGGCAAGACGCTCGGTTTCGGTATTCCGGTTCTGGAAGACGTTATTGCTCCTGATGAAGACGGCTATGACGAGTTGTTGAACCCGAACATGCCTCAGGCTCTGATCATCCTGCCGACGCGCGAGCTGACGAAGCAGGTTGCTAACGATCTACGCGATGCTGCGAAGTACCTGTCGACGCGCATTGTTGAAATCTACGGCGGCGTCGCATTCGAACCGCAGATCGAGGCGCTGGAAAAGGGCGCGGACATTGTCGTGGGCACACCCGGTCGTTTGATCGACTTGCTGCGTAAGGGTGTTCTGCATCTGAACGGCGCGGAAACGGTCGTTTTGGACGAGGCCGATGAGATGCTCGATCTGGGCTTCCTGCCCGACGTTGAGACTCTCCTGTCACGTACTCCCGCGAACCGCCACACGATGCTGTTCTCGGCGACCATGCCCGGCCCGGTTGTGGCTTTGGCTCGTAAGTTCATGGAACAGCCGACGCACATTCGCGCTCAGGATCCTGAGGATCAGAACCAGACCGTGAACTCCGTGAAGCAGGTGATTTACCGTGTTCACGCGATGGATAAGGTCGAGGTTGTCGCGCGAATCCTTCAGTCTGAGGGCCGTGGCCGTTCGATCATTTTCTGCCGCACGAAGCGCACTACTGCTCGCCTTGGCGAGGACTTGACGGAGCGCGGTTTCGCAGTTGGTTCGTTGCACGGCGATTTGGGTCAGGGTGCGCGTGAGCAGGCTTTGCGCGCTTTCCGTAATGGCAAGGTGGACGTGCTGGTTGCCACCGACGTTGCTGCACGAGGCATCGACGTTGACGACGTCACCCACGTCATTAACTACCAGTGCCCCGAAGACGAAAAGATTTATATCCACCGTATTGGCCGTACCGGTCGCGCGGGACATTCGGGCGTCGCGGTCACGTTCGTGGACTGGGATGATACGCCGCGTTGGTCACTGATTTCGAAGGCGCTGGGCTTGGGTGTTCCGGAACCGCTGGAGACCTACCACACCTCTCACCACCTGTTCACCGACCTTGATATTGCGCCGGAAACCACGGGTCGCCTGCCACGCGCACAGCGTAAGCTTGCGGGCTTGAATGCCGAGGTCCTAGAGGACTTGGGTGGTTCTTCATCGCGTGGCAATCACGGTTCACGAGGCCGCTCTGGCCGTTCGGGTGCTCGCTCCGGTTTGGGGCGCGGAGGTAGCAAGGGTGGATCCGGTTCGAAGGGTCGCTCGCACTCACCGGAACGTAATCGCCGTTCAAAGGACGGGGATCGCGAGTTCCATGCGGGCCAGCAGGGTCGTTCTGACCGTGGAACGAAGGGGCGCGGTCGTGGCAACCACACGCAGGCTCCGCACACTGAGGGCTCAGCGCCAAAGGCTCGGCGTCAGCGTGTGCGTCGTCGTAAGGACAAGGGTGGCAGCGCCGCCAAGTAGGGCATTCATTCTTGCCTCTCATCTTTCTTGAGCATTGGGTTGTGTAAAACGCTCCCATTGGGAAGCTCGCACGTGTATAGTGACACTTAACTGATTCCCAGTAAGCGCCGACTCGTTAGCGGCGTTGAATGCTCCACCGGGTCACTCTTTCGAGTGGCCCGGTCTTTTTGTTCCCCTGTTTTCACTACTAAGAGGGCTAATGCCTGAATAAGACGCGAATGCAATTTCATTTCTACATGGTCTATGTCACTATAAAAACATGTTTTGCAAGGACGCTTCTCAGCAGCTTCGTTACCGTGTTGGCATTGACGTAGGCACACACTCCATTGGTTTTTGTGCGGTTGAGGTCGATGAATCGCATATGCCGATTCAGCTTTTGAACTCAATGGTGCATATGCACGATTCGGGCATTGATCCTGATGAAAATGACAAAGCGATAACTCGCTTGGCAAATTCTGGGGTAGCAAGACGAACACGTCGACTCATCCGTCGTCGCAAGAAGCGCCTACAAGAGCTTGATGCCTTCATTGAAGAATGTGGCTGGCCACTGGTCGATCTCGCAACTATTACTGACGCACGTTCTCCGTGGCGAATTCGTGCACGTCTTGCAACGGAACGCATTGCCGACGAAGCAGAACAAGACAAGCTACTGTCGATTGCGCTCCGCCATATGGCGCGTCATCGTGGATGGCGGAGCCCCTATGCCCGTATTTCGTCTCTTCACATTCAGGCGGATCCTTCCGAGCAGTTGAAGGCTCTTGCTGAACGGGTTTCTGAAAAGACAGGTATTTCCTTAACAGCCGATCAGACTCCTGCGCAGCTCATCTCTGTCTATCTTGATGTGTTTGAAACAGGTAAGTTGCGTGGCCCTGAGGGAATCTTGGGTGGCAAGCTCATGCAGTCTGATAACGCGAATGAGCTTCGACGTATCGCTACCGTTCAGGGGCTTGATAGTGATCTCCTGAAGAAGATTATTGGCTTTGTTTTTGCTGCCGAATCACCGAAGGGGAGCGCTGCTAAGCGTGTCGGTAAAGATGTTCTACCGGGAGCACACGGACTTCGTGCAGAGAAAGCTCATCCTGCGTTCCAGCAGTTCCGTATCGTCAGCATCGTCCAGAATCTACGTATCAAAGAAGGGACAGAGCTTCGTGCACTAACCCCAGAAGAGACGGAGATTGTTGTTGATTTCCTGAATCAGGCAGGTCTCACTGAGGCTCCGACGTGGGAAGAGGTCGCCGATAATCTTGAGATTCCGCGTTCACATCTGAAAGGAACAGCCACCGAGGGGTTCGATGGGATTGCTCCCAGTACACGACCACCTTTTGATGTCACATCGCAGAAGATTCTCAATGGAAAGCTGAAGAAGCTCTCAGCCTGGTGGAAAGATGCTGATTACGATCACCGCTGTGCCATGGTGAACGCTCTGTCCAACGTGGGTTCCGATGACGAGGGGTCGCTTGCTGATGACGACGTGCGCGAGTTCCTGTCTGATTTCACTGATGAAGAGCTAGAGGCTCTAGATAAAGTTGAATTGCCTGGTGGTCGTGCAGCCTACTCTGTTGATTCGTTGGAAAAACTGACCAATACGATGCTGTCCGAAGGGTGCGATCTGCACTCTGCTCGTAAGATCGCCTTCGGGGTGGATGATTCGTGGACTCCCCCGGCCGAGCCGATTGGACAGCCTGTTGGAAACCCTGCCGTTGATCGTGTTTTGAAGCAGGTTGCGCGTTGGATTAGTGCTGCAACAAACCGGTGGGGAACTCCAGAATCGGTCAACATTGAGCATGTCCGAGATGCTCTCGGTAGCGAAAAGGCTTCACGCGAATACCAGCGTTCTTTGCAAATGCGCCGTACTCGCAACGAGAAACTCTTCGCTGAAATGCGTGAGCGTCTCGATATTGGCGGAAAGCCTCGTAGGTCAGAGTTGACGCGTTATTTGGCTCTACAACGACAGAATTGCCAATGCCTGTACTGTGGCATGCCGATTACGTATACCGATGCTGAGATGGATCATATTGTTCCTCGAAAAGGCGCTGCATCAACAAACACTCGCGAAAACCTTGCTGCTGTTTGCCGAGCGTGCAATCACCAGAAATCGAATCTTCCCTTCGCTGTCTGGGCTGAACAGACTGAACGACCAGGAGTCAGCCTGAAGGAAGCGTACAAGCGCGTCAGTGATATGAGGATTGAACCCGGCATGAATGGTCGTCAAATGAACGAATTCAGGAAGGCGATTCGTCTGCGTCTGACAACGAAGCATGCTGATGCGGAGATCGATGGTCGATCGCTGGAATCTGTTGCTTGGATGGCGAACGAGCTGCGTCATCGCATTGAGGGCTTCTACCGTTCAGCAGAAAACGATGTGACGGTTCGTGTGTTCCGTGGTGCGGTGACTGCAGAGGGACGTCGCGCATCTGGGTTTGAGAGCCGAGTTAATCTGATCGGCGGAAAGGGTAAAACACGTTTGGATCGGCGCCATCATGCGATGGATGCATTAACGATTGCTTTGATGGAGCCCGGGATTGCTCAGACTATTGCACTACGCATGAATATGCGCCAGTCCCAGCGGATACTAGGTGAACAGGAAACCTGGAAGTCCTTTACCGGCGGAAGTGATACCGCACGGAAGAATTGGGAACACTGGTGCGAGGAAATGGTTCGTGCCTCTGAGCTGTTCAATGTTTTCTTAGCAGAAGATCGCATCCCGATCTGCCAGAACAAACGTCTTCGCCTTGGCTCTAGTTCGGTGCACGAGGACACTGTGAAACCTTTTAAAGCATCCGATAAGCGCATTGTCAGCGATGCGATGCCAGTGGACCTCATTGACCGCGCCTCGACTCCGGCTTTGTGGACAGCACTGACACGAGATCCGGACTTCGATCCAAAGGAAGGTTTGCCAGCGAATCCTTCGCGCACTATTCGTCTTCACGATAAGCGTTTGGGTCCGAACGAAACCGTGGATTTTTTCCCGACTGCAGCCGCTTGTTTGGCTATTCGTGGAGGCTACTGCGAGATCGGAGCTGGGATCCATCACGCTCGCATCTTCCGCATCTCGGGTAAGAAGACAACGTATGCGATGTTGCGTGTCTATCAGTGCGATCTGGTGCGCTTCCAGAAGGAGGATCTATTGACTGTTGAACTTCCAGCAAACACGATCAGCGTGCGCACGGCAGTTCCGAAGTTGAGGGAGGCCCTCGCTAATGGAACAGCTGAGCAGATTGGCTGGCTAGTTGTCGGGGACGAGTTGAAGATTGATCCGTCTGGATTCACGACAGGACAGATCGGAACCTTCAACAAAACCTACCCGCAGGTGACAAGGTGGGAGGTTACTGGGTTCCCAGATAAAGCTAAACTCGGTTTGAAACCCCTGCTCATTGCAAGCGAAGGGTTAGCTGGCGATGCCCCAGACGACATCGTTAAAATCGTAGAAACGAAAGGCTGGCGGCCTGCTATTGATAAACTTCTGAAAATTGGGAATGTTTTTCTGTATCGACGTGATACGCACGGAAAACCACGAGTAGTTTCACACTGTTCCCTTCCCCTTTCGAGTAAGTTGCAATAGGGATGAGTAGCCAGTGGCGGATACTGGACTTCACCTCTTTTGAAGGGAAGATCCACTCGGACGACGGTGCCATTGTTGTCGTTAATTCTGATGGCGTGAGCCAACGAGTATCCGTTGCTGATGTTGCCGTTGTTCTGATCGGAATGAAGGTCTCGTTTTCTGCAGGTGTAATCCATCGATTAACGGACAAAGATATCGCTGTATTGTTCTGTGACTGGCGCGGAGTTCCAGAATCTGGAGCGTTTTCATGGTCAGAGCACACTCGTGTTGGAGCACGCCACAAAGCACAGCTCGAGTTGAGTCTGCCTCGCAGGAAAAATGCTTGGGGACGTATTGTTCGCTCAAAGATTCAAGGGCAGGCAGCAGTTCTGCGAAATCTCAATAGGCCTGGAGCGCAAGAATTAGAACGTATCGCTGGCCAAGTTCGTTCGGGTGACCCTAGCAATCTTGAAGGGCAAGCAGCGCGCATCTATTGGAGTAAGTTTTCAGACACTCTCGGAAAACGAACACCAGGAATCGGCGCACTATTTGGCCCCAATTCCTGCCTTGATTATGGATATGCGATCCTACGGGGCCACGGTATCCGAGCGGTTCTTGCCGCTGGTCTTGGACCTGCGAATGGGGTTTTCCATCGAGGGCGTTCAAATATGTTCAACCTTGTTGATGATCTGATTGAACCATTTCGACCATGTATTGATGAGATTGCGATGTTCCTTCCGGCAGATGCTACTCCTTCGGATCGAAGTGTGAAGAAACGCTTGGTTGCTGCTGCAATGCAGACGTTCAATGATGATGGAAGTGTTCCACGTGTTTTATTAGATCTCGCCCAACAGTATGGGCGTTATGTCGAAGGAGATATTGAAAAACTCCCGGTTCCTTCGTGGCAGGGGCCATCAGCGTTGAACACGGATCTCAAGAATGCCTGATTCTCCGATGTGGTGTGTTGCGATGTTTGATTTGCCTGTTTTAACAGCTCCACAGCGTCGTGAGGCAACACGTTTTCGAAAATTCTTGCTTGATCGCGGTTTTTCGATGGTTCAGTTCAGTGTGTACGTAAAGTACTGGCCGACTGGCGGAATCGATATGACGACAATCAAAGCGATTAAAGGATCCTTGCCAACGGGAGGGAAGGTTCGCGTGCTTGCTGTGACCGATCGCCAGTGGGCGTCTGCTTACCGTTTTGAGAATGCACGTGAGCAGGTAGCAGATGAGGCGCCAGAACAACTGATGATTTTCTGACGTCTCAAAGGCGCTTTCCCGCGCTATTCTGCGGAAAACCAGAGGCTCTAAAGAATATCAAGAGTTCTGGTAACTGATTCCCAGCGGCGTTTCGCTGTTCGGATCGCTTCTTCAAAGAATATCAAGAGTTCTGGTAACTGATTCCCAGCTCGCGTCGGATAACCCGTTGATCGCTTTAAAGAATATCAAGAGTTCTGGTAACTGATTCCCAGCGCGCCCGCCAGCGCCGTCGGCACCTATGAAAGAATATCAAGAGTTCTGGTAACTGATTCCCAGCCCCGCCGGCTACTTCGCCGGGCGACGACAAAGAATATCAAGAGTTCTGGTAACTGATTCCCAGCCCATCGAAGACGCCCATATCGGCGAATTAAAGAATATCAAGAGTTCTGGTAACTGATTCCCAGCTTGAGGGCGTGCGCCACCTCGACTTCAAAAAGAATATCAAGAGTTCTGGTAACTGATTCCCAGCTAGTCGGATAGGGTCTTGGTTTGGGCGCAAAGAATATCAAGAGTTCTGGTAACTGATTCCCAGCTGGTAACTCGCAAACAGTTGTCACTGATAAAGAATATCAAGAGTTCTGGTAACTGATTCCCAGCCACTCTCACACGTTTTAGCCCCACCCTTAAAGAATATCAAGAGTTCTGGTAACTGATTCCCAGCCTCAGAGAGTAGCCCATAAGGTCACGCGAAAGAATATCAAGAGTTCTGGTAACTGATTCCCAGCCAGCGCCTCGCCCGCCTCATGACCAGCGAAAGAATATCAAGAGTTCTGGTAACTGATTCCCAGCAGTGCGGTCGTCGTGCCGAGAACGCTAGAAAGAATATCAAGAGTTCTGGTAACTGATTCCCAGCAAGGTAAAGGCGCGCGAGTATTCCGTCGTAAAGAATATCAAGAGTTCTGGTAACTGATTCCCAGCCTTCAAACGCGCGCTTTCTCAGGTCGTTAAAGAATATCAAGAGTTCTGGTAACTGATTCCCAGCTGCTCGCCCGTCGTGGGGTGATTCTTTAAAAGAATATCAAGAGTTCTGGTAACTGATTCCCAGCTCGCGTCAAGTAAGTAGTCTTTGATGATAAAGAATATCAAGAGTTCTGGTAACTGATTCCCAGCCTGTCATTGCTATTCCTTTCGTTAGAGGAAAGAATATCAAGAGTTCTGGTAACTGATTCCCAGCCGCTGAGTCGGCGGGCAACCATCGAGGTAAAGAATATCAAGAGTTCTGGTAACTGATTCCCAGCGGGCGAGTCGGTAGGTGAATTTCGAGAGAAAGAATATCAAGAGTTCTGGTAACTGATTCCCAGCCCGCTGCCGATATGGACCGCAGCACCGTAAAGAATATCAAGAGTTCTGGTAACTGATTCCCAGCTGTTTGGTGACAGTGTCAAGTTACTTATAAAGAATATCAAGAGTTCTGGTAACTGATTCCCAGCCGCACATGGATATTCCCGCCTGGATATCAAAGAATATCAAGAGTTCTGGTAACTGATTCCCAGCGGCGAATCTGTTTTGCGATTGCTGAAAGAAAGAATATCAAGAGTTCTGGTAACTGATTCCCAGCAGTACCTCGACGTCCTGGCAAATAAGCGAAAGAATATCAAGAGTTCTGGTAACTGATTCCCAGCGTACTGCTCATACTGGTTTGGTTCTTGAAAAGAATATCAAGAGTTCTGGTAACTGATTCCCAGCACGGCATTCGCGTTGGTATCCGGATTGCAAAGAATATCAAGAGTTCTGGTAACTGATTCCCAGCTTTCAAGACCAATATCCCCGGCACCTTTAAAGAATATCAAGAGTTCTGGTAACTGATTCCCAGCGCAAAGAGGTCAAGGTCACTGTCGTTGCAAAGAATATCAAGAGTTCTGGTAACTGATTCCCAGCACAGCGACCCACCTACACGGATTATCATAAAGAATATCAAGAGTTCTGGTAACTGATTCCCAGCATTTTTACGTTCGCGTGTATGAGTCTTTAAAGAATATCAAGAGTTCTGGTAACTGATTCCCAGCGCGCCCGTGGGCATTAGATGAATTGGCAAAAGAATATCAAGAGTTCTGGTAACTGATTCCCAGCCGTCGAGCGTGCTCATAAGCACCCCCGAAAAGAATATCAAGAGTTCTGGTAACTGATTCCCAGCCACTGAAACCTGTTGCTTCGGCGGCCTCAAAGAATATCAAGAGTTCTGGTAACTGATTCCCAGCTGCGTCGGAATGGCTCAAAAACGGGGGTAAAGAATATCAAGAGTTCTGGTAACTGATTCCCAGCATCCTGAAAAACAAGGGCATGGACGCCCAAAGAATATCAAGAGTTCTGGTAACTGATTCCCAGCTATCTTTGGGCGCATCAGTTGCGAACGTAAAGAATATCAAGAGTTCTGGTAACTGATTCCCAGCATGACGCTGAGATTCTTGCCGCGCTTGAAAAGAATATCAAGAGTTCTGGTAACTGATTCCCAGCGCGCGCCGGTGCGAACCTTCCGATCGATAAAGAATATCAAGAGTTCTGGTAACTGATTCCCAGCTGTAAACGTCACCGTCTTGTCGTGGAAAAAAGAATATCAAGAGTTCTGGTAACTGATTCCCAGCTGTCCAGTGTGTTCTGCCAAGATTTCAAAAAGAATATCAAGAGTTCTGGTAACTGATTCCCAGCGGGTGCGTCTAGGGCGTGTTTCGGCTGGTAAAGAATATCAAGAGTTCTGGTAACTGATTCCCAGCGTGAAATTGGATCATTTCCTCTTCTGCTAAAGAATATCAAGAGTTCTGCTAACTGATTCCCCCAAATAATAATTTCAGTTCAGAAAAACAACATTAGAGCCGGAAGCACAATTCAACGCAATATACCTTGGGGGTAGGTCGCATTTGCGCCCTACCCCCAAGGTCTGTGCGGAACCTCGTCGATTGTGACGAAGCCCGACAGTCGGAAGCTGGAACTAACGCACCGACGTGTGGCGCTCGATCGAACGCACACTCCACCATGCGACACCGATTGCCAGCAGGACCACCCCTACGGGCGCACCAATGCCGACAAACTGCGGATCCGTATCAGTCAACAGCGCATTCACTAGGTCCGTGACCCAAAAGCCGAAACGTAATTCGCCCGTGTTGATATCCATCTTCAGTGGGAAGAACGCCATCGCAGCAAAGGTCACCACCTGATTCGCCAGATAGAGGATCACGAAACCCACTACCGCAGCTCCAAAGCCATGCTTCTGCCAACGCTCGCGAGCACTCAAGCTCATTACACCAGCGACCTCAAGAACAATCGTCACCAACTGCACCCCAACAGCCACCACCGCGAAGCAGACAATCCAGCTCGGAAAATCCCAAATGACAGCGGTGCGATGCCAGAACTCCTGCACGCTCAGCCCCGCCTTGTGAGCCTTCAGTAGAGCCAGCACACCCCAGTTCACCAGGGTCAGCACGATCGCCACTAACGCATACACCAAGGCAACCAGCACTTTCGACCAGAAAAGATCCCGGCCACGAACCGGCAGCAAATGCGTAAAGTATGCCATCTGACCGTGCATACTCTTCCAATACGCCTGAGCCAGAACCAATAGAACAGCAAGTGGCATCATCGGAGCCACAAGCAGAGCAAAGCTACTAGAAAAGCCTGAAAACACGGGGAAATCAACAGCGACCGCCACGAAGGCAACAAGGCACATGACCTGCAGGATGCCTAACGTTTGCACAACCGCCTTCGCGTTCTCACGCAATTCATACCCAAACAACGTACCAAACATCAGCGGTACTCCTTCTTGAAAATACCCTCCAGCGACAGGCCATAGTCGGCTCGCAGATCGTCCACATTCGCGTGAACAAGCACAGTACCCGCCCGCATCATGATGACGTCATCCAGAATCTGCTCCACGTCAGCAATCAAATGAGTGGAAATCAGCATCGCCGAATCCGGGTTAAAGTCGCGCAGAATCCCCTGCATGATCGTGTCACGCACCGCTGGATCCACGCCCGACAGAGGCTCGTCCAACAGGTACAGCTCAGCACTGCGTGCCATCAGCAGAGCAATCTGTAGTTTCTCCCCCATGCCTTTCGACATGGACTTCAGCTGCTGATCCATTTGCAATCCGAAGTAGTTGATTCCTTCACGCGCCTTCTCAGCCGAGAAATCCGAATAGAAACGCGAGTACACGTCAATTGCTTTATTCGCATCCCACATCGGATCCAAGAAATCCGAGGCGGGAAGGAATGCAACTTGCGCCTTCGTAGAGGCTCCTGGCTTCTCACCTTCGATCAGAACAGTCCCGTCCCAATCGGAAAGAACGCCCGCCATGATCTTCAGTAGCGTCGTTTTTCCACAACCGTTTTCGCCGACCAGGCCAGTGATTGTGCCCGGCTTGAGCTCAAAATTCACACCTTGCAGGGCAGTCGCGCCACCCGTATAGGTTTTCGTCAAGTTTTCCACCTGAACAACTGCATGTGTTGATGTCATTGCGCATCACCTTCGCGTGTTGTGCGTTCGATGTCGGTCCACTGTTCAGCAAGTAACTCCTGCACCCGATCGAGGCTCAGCCCGAGTTGCGTGACAGTAGTGATGTGATCGCGAGTTGCATCGAGGGCGAGCTCTGCCCTGGTCGCATTGATCACGTGTTGGTCCGCAGTGACGAAACGCCCCTGCGCGCGTTCAGCTTCGGTCAGCCCCTGACGATCCAATTCACCAAGGGCACGCTGGATCGTGTTCGGATTAACTCCCGCTTGTAGTGCCAGTTCGCGGACACTAGGAATCTTCGAGGACGGCGGCCAAGCTCCAGACACGATATTGATCCGGAACGTTTCAACTAGCTGGACCCAAATTGGTCGAGAATCGTCGATAGTCACGCCCCTCCCTCCTGTATCGCTGTATTAATACAGTAATACTATGACACTCCGCGAGGTACTGTGTCAAGCGCTTAATACAGGCGCGAGGGGTGAGGGTGGGTGCTCTACTCCTTCGATTACACGAGGCAACGAAATCCGCCCGACGCCAGGAGCCATGCACGCGACCGACAACCTCACACGAGGCAACGAAACCGGGAACCAGCACAGACAGCGCGAAAATATCGCCTCACACGAAAAACCGACGGCGTGAGCCTCGCAGGCGACCGACAACGTCATACGAGGCGAGGAAATCCGCCTCGACAGCAGGAGCTTCACACGACACAACCTGCCC
>ERZ1034992.317-NODE-317-length-28670-cov-6.974174_pt1 | contig 28670 bp, 15 predicted proteins | sample MGYA00520695_ERZ1034992 | MGnify/ENA primary metagenome ERZ1034992 (study PRJEB33766, sample SAMN09781778) | gut metagenome | biome: gut microbiome | host: Homo sapiens | place: Madagascar | study: EMG produced TPA metagenomics assembly of the PRJNA485056 data set...
CATTTGAACCGCAATAATATGCACAATAAACGTAAAAAACGAAAAGAAACATATACGGATTATAAAAAACAGAAATATTTTCGGTTGTTACTCCCTTAAATACCACTTGGAACCTATCTAAGCGGCTAGCCCGATGGTTCGGGCTCACCAACCATGGTTCGGCAGACTCTGTTGCCGTACGCTGGCAGACGCTTTGACGAGCTCAGCGACCACCAGCGTATCAGAACCGAAGAGCTGCACAGCGCCCAAAAACTTTCTCCGAACGCAGTGGGGAGTAAGCGATTGAAAATCAATTACAAAAGCGAAGCCCTTTAGCTGATATCAACTGAAGGACTTCGCTTAATATACTGTGAAACAGAGGCTTACCCTCCGCGGAAAGTTACTTTGCTTTTGCGGAAAGCGAGTATGGCTTGTCGGCAGGCTTCTGGCCGCGGGCCTTGTTCGGCTTGGAGGCCATGACGAACTCGAGGGTGCCTCCTTGGAGGAGGTCATCGTGGGTGATGTAGAGTTTCTTGAACTCAACGCCGTCGCGCAGTACCTTCTTGACATAGCGGTTCGTGTCGCTCACGCCGTCGGCCTTCACCTCAAGGGTCTTGCCGTTAGGAAGGGCGATACGGGCGTACGGAAGGTACGGAGCGCCGAACACGTACTGGTCGCTTCCGGGGCAGACAGGATAGAATCCAAGCACGCCGAAGATGTACCAAGCGGACATCTGACCGCAATCGTCATTCCCTCCCAATCCGTGAATATCAGGACGATACATCCTGTTGATGATTTCCCTCATCCAGTACTGTGTCTTCCACGGCTGGCTTGTCCAGGCATAGAGATAAGGAATATGATGGCTCGGCTCGTTGCCGTGTACATAGCCACCGATCAGGCAGTCTTTCGTGATGTCCTCGTTGGTTGCGTAGGCATATTCAGGAAGATCGTGGTAGAAGAGTTCGTCCAGCGCGGAGATGAACCTCTTCTCGCCGCCCATCAGCGCCATCACGCCGAAAACGTCCTGCGGGGCGTGGAAAGAGAAGTTCAGCGAGTTGCCCTCGATGAAGCCCTCGCCCATCGTCTGCATGATGTCGAAATCCTTCTTGAAGGAGCCGTCAGCGTATTTCGGACGGGCGAAACCGAGTTCCGTGTCAAAGACATTCCTATAATACTGCGCGCGTGCGAGATATTCATCGGCCACCTTGTCATTACCCGCGAGCCGGGCGGTGTGCCAGATGGTCCAGTCGTCGTAGGAATATTCCAGCGTGTTGCTGGCGGCGGTGGAGATCTTGTCGTAAGGCACGTAGCCGAGCCTCATATATTCCCCAAGCCCGGCGTACCAGTCTGCCTTTGAGGTGGTTACCATCGCCTCAAGGGCGCGGTCACGGTCGATGTCCAGCCCTTTGGTGATGGCGTCGGCCAGCACAGGCACGGCATGGTAGCCGCTCATGCACCAGTTCTCGTTGGCACAATGGCTCCAGACAGGAAGGAAGTGCAGCACGTTCTGGTCGTAGTGGGCCAGCATCGACTCCACCATGTCCCTGTCACGGTCCGGCTTGAACAGGGCCAGGAACGGATGCTCGGCACGGTAAGTGTCCCAAAGTGAGAACACTGTGTAGTTCGTGAAGCCGTCGGCCTGATGGATCTCGTGGTCGAGGCCTCTGTACTTCCCGTCCACGTCCATGTAGACTGACGGGTTGATCATCGTGTGGTAGAGGGAAGTGTAGAACATCCTCTTCTCGTCCTCGGTTCCCTGGATCTCAATCTGGGAAAGCTCTTTCTCCCAGGCGGATGTCGCCTCGGCGGCGATCTGGTCGAAAGACTTCCCGGAGGCCTCCGCCGCAAGGTTCTTCAGTGCGCCCTCCGCACCGGTCGCCGACAGGGCCACCTTCACGGTCAGCTCCGGGTTCCTGGAAGTCGCGAACTTGAACCAGGCCACCAGCTTGCGTCCGGCCATCGCCGGGAAGTTGTGGTACTGGTCGAACTTGCTCCAGCCTCCTTTATAATTGATCTTCTCCCGGTCCGCGTAGCCATATTCAGAAATAGGCTGCGAGAAGGAGATCGCGAAGTAGGTGTAGTTGGTGCGGGCCCAGCCGTTGGTGATGCGGTAGCCGGTCAGGAGGGTGTCGTTCCGCACCTGAACCTCCGCCCAGAGGGTCTTGCCGTCGTAGTTGTAGATTCCGTGGATGAGATCCAGAATCACCTGTCCGTCAACGCCTTTAGGGAATGAATATTCATGGATTCCGACTCTGGTGGTGGCGGTCAGACGGGCCTTTACGCCGTAGTCGTCCAGCGTCACCTCGTAGCGTCCCGCCGAGGCTTTCTCCGTGGAGTGCGAGAAGCGGCTGCGGTAGCCGCCGTCAGGGTTGTCCGCCGTGCCGGGGTTAAGTCTCAGCGCTCCCGTGGTCGGCATCAGGAGGATGTCGCCCAGGTCGGAGTGTCCCGTGCCGCTGAAGTGGGTGTGGCTGAACCCGACGATCGTAGGGTCTGAGTAACGGTAGCCGGCGCAATATTCATAAGCCCTCGGCTGGTATTTCCCGTTCACATTGTGAGGGATGGTGTCCGTGTCAGGACTAAGCTGGACTCCGCCGAAAGGCACGCACGCCCCCGGAAAAGTGTGTCCCATTCCGTCGGTGCCGATGAACGGATCTACATAACTTGCCTTGGAGGAAGGCTGCTGCGCGGACGCGCCTACGCAGAGAAGCAGGAACAATCCTGCGTTAAACAGTTTAAATTTCATAGGTCAAATATACGTAAAACTATTGTTTTTTGTTAAATTGTGGCTAAATTTGTACTCCCTCCTCATGTTTTTGGTAGATTGGTTTTTGGTTGTTAAATCGATTTGAGGTGGAGACGGACTTGGTAAAAAAAGCAATAGCACTTTAATTAACTACAAATTTTATAAAAACGTTTATGTCTTTCAAAAAGATCGCAATGACGCTTGCGCTCATCCTGAGCACCGTTGCGGCCGTGGCCCAGACCAAGACCGTCAAGGGTGTGATCTACGAGGAGGAGACTGGCGAGCCTATGCCGGGAGCGACGGTCTCCGTCGAGGGTTCCACCCGAGGTGTGATGACCGACCTTGACGGCTCGTTCGAGCTGACCGGTGTCAAGCCTACCGACAAGCTAAAGTTTGAGTGCCTTGGAAAGGAGACTCAGGTTCTGCAGGTCGGTACTATGACCAACTTCGTCGTGAAACTCAAAAACGCGGCAAACGAACTTGACGAGGTGACAGTGGTCGCCTTCGGTAAACAGAGGAAGGAGAGCGTCATCGGCTCCATCTCCACGGTTGATGTCAAGACCCTGAAGGTTCCTTCCAGCAACCTCACCACCGCCTTGGCCGGAAACGTGGCCGGTGTGATCGCCTACCAGCGTACCGGTGAGCCTGGACAGGACAACGCCGACTTCTTCGTGCGTGGTATCACCACGTTCGGCGCGAACACCAGCCCTCTGATCCTCATCGACAACATCGAGCTTACCTCCACTGACCTCGCCCGCCTTCAGCCGGATGACATCGAGAGCTTCTCGATCATGAAGGACGCCACGGCGACGGCCCTTTACGGAGCCCGCGGAGCCAACGGTGTGATCTTCGTGACCACCAAGCGCGGTCAGGAAGGCCCGGCGAAAATCTTCGCCCGTGTCGAGACCTCGATCTCCGCCCCGACCGATGTGGTCGAGCTGGCTGATCCTGTGACCTACATGAAGTCGTACAACGAGGCCATCTCCACCCGTGACCCTCTCGGAGAGTTGATGTACACCTACGACAAGATCGAGCAGACCGGAAAACCGGATGCCAACCGCCTCATCTATCCGGCCAACGACTGGTACGACATGCTTTTCAAGGACTTTGCCACAAGCTACCGCGCAAACGTTTCAGCGCGTGGTGGAGGCAAGGTTGCGACCTACTATGTGTCCGGTGCCTACACCGAGGACACGGGTGTTCTGAAAGTCGATAAGCGCAACAGTTTCAACAACAACATCGACGACAAGAACTACACCCTGCGCTCCAACGTGGACATCAACGTCACCCCGACCACGAAGCTGGCTGTCCGCCTGACCGGTAACTTCAGGGATTATCAAGGCCCTCTGAACGGAGGTAGCGATGTCTACCGTCAGATCATGCACTCCGACCCTGTGCTCTTCCCGGCCTACTACCCGGTGGACGACGAGCACGTGGGGATCCAACACATCATGTTCGGTAACTACGAGGATGGCTCCTACATCAACCCTTATGCCAACCTTGTCAAGGGCTACAAGAACTACCAGCGCTCTCAGATGATCGCCGCCGTACAGCTTGAGCAGGATCTCAAGTTCATCACCAAGGGTCTGTCGTTCATGACATTGTTCAACCTCACAAGGTTGTCCGAATTTACAGTGAACCGCCAGTTCAATCCTTATTGGTACAGGCTGGATCGTTACGACTCCTACACGGGAGAGTACCACGTCAACCGCATCAACGAAAACGGAACGGACTACCTGACATATTCCGAGAGTGGGAAGACGGTGAAGAACACGATGTACTCCGAGACCCGCCTGAACTACAACCGCTCATTTGGAAAGCACGACGTGACAGGACTTCTGGTTCTCACCGCCAGCGAGTCCCTGACCGCCAACGCCGGCTCACTCCAGCTGTCCCTGCCATCGCGCAACGCCGGCCTTTCCGGACGTTTCACCTACGGCTACGACAAGAGGTATTTTGTTGAATATAACTTCGGCTACAATGGTTCCGAGCGTTTCCACAAATCCCACCGCTGGGGATTCTTCCCTTCGGCGGGTCTCGCGTGGATGATGTCCAACGAGAAGTGGTTCAAGCCGTTGACCAAGGTTGTCAGCAATCTCAAGCTGCGCTACTCCTACGGTCTTGTCGGCAACGACAACATCGGCTCAAGCTCCAACCGTTTCTACTACCTGTCGGAGATGAGCATGAACAACAGCGGTCTGGGAGCATCTTTCGGCGAGACCAGAAACGTGAGCTACAACGGTATCGGAGTCGTGCGCTACGCCAACGAGGCCATCACCTGGGAGAAGTCCTACAAGAGCAACTACGCCCTCGAGCTGGGTCTATTCAAAAAGCTCGACATCATCGCCGAGTACTTCACCGAGCACCGCACCGACATATTCATGCAGCGCGCCGACATCCCTAACACCATGGGTCTCCAGGCCGCCGTCTACGGCAACATCGGCCAGGCCCGCTCTAAGGGTATCGACATCCAGGCCGACTACAAGCAGGCCTGGGCCAGCGGCCTCTGGGCGTCCGCGAGGGCGAACTTCACCTACTCCACCGGCAAGTATGATGTCTATGAGGAGCCTACCTACCCTGAATCCTACCGCCAGCACGCAGGCAGGTCGATCAGGCAGACATGGGGTTACATCGCCGAGCGTCTGTTCATCGATGATGAGGATGCCGCCAACAGCCCTTCGCAGGCCGCTTTCGGTAGCCAGTACGGCGGCGGTGATATCAAGTACACCGACGTCAACGGTGACGGTGTGATCACCAACGCGGACATGGTGCCGATCGGCTATCCGACCTCCCCGGAGATCATCTACGGGTTCGGTGTATCCCTCGGTCACAAGGGCTTCGATGTCTCGGTGTTCTTCCAAGGTCTGGGACGCGAGTCTTTCTGGATTGACGCCACAAGCGCCTACAGCACGAAGTACAACAAGTACGGAACAGCTCCGTTTGTCAACAACGGACAGCTTCTGAAGGCCTATTCCGACAGCCACTGGAGCGAGGACAACCGTGACATCTACGCCCTCTACCCACGCTACAGCGCCTACGAGAACCACAACAACACACAGGTCAGCACCTGGTGGATGAGGGACGGCTCCTTCGTCCGTCTCAAGCAGATGGAGTTCGGCTACACCCTTCCTCAGAAGCTTACCAACAAGATCCACATCGACAATCTCCGCGTCTACTTCCAGGGCAACAACCTCCTGTGCTGGAGCAAGTTCAAACTCTGGGATCCGGAGCTCGCCGGAGAGGGATTCAACTACCCGATCCAGAGGACTTTCAACATCGGTGTGAACGTGACATTCAAATAATCTTCGACTATGAACATGTGCAAGAATATTCATAAATCAATAGCGTCCTCCCTTGCGGCCGCGGCCTTGCTGCTGGGGTCGGCGGGCTGCAACGACTTCCTCAACGTGGTTCCTGACGACGGTCTGCCGTCGATCGAGACCGCGTTCAACCTCAGGTCCTCGGCTATCCGCTATCTGGCCACCTGCTATTCCTACATGACCCTTGAGGGTTCTATGGGCAACGACCCGGCCATGCTCGGAAGCGATGAGTACTGGGATCTTTATGGACGTACCACGACCAACACCACCGGCCGTGTGCCGTTCACGATGTCCTACATCGCCAGAGGCAACATGACCGCCAACAGCGTGTTCGCCAACGACTGGGCAGACATGTACAAAGGAATCCGCTGCTGTGACATCTTTGTCGACAACATCGGTAAGGTCCCGGACATGGATGAGACGGAGAAGGCGCAGTGGATCGCCGAGGTGACATTCCTCAAGGCCTACTTCCACTTCAACCTTGTCCGCAAGTGGGGACCGGTCCCGATTGTACGCGAGAGCCTCCCTATCGACTCCTCTGTCGATGAGGTTCGTGTCCACCGCAACAACATCGATGAGTGTTTCGACTTTATCATTGAACTTCTGGACAAGGCGATGCCTGACCTTCCGCTCATCAATCCATCGGTTGATGAATATGGTCGCGTCAACAAGGCCATCTGTGCCGCCTTCAAGGCCAAGGTAGCGGTCTACGCCGCCAGCCCGCTTTTCAACGGCAACTCCGAACAGGCGGCTCTCGTGGACACCGACGGAACCACGAGGCTGTTTCCGGAGAAGACAGATGATGAGAAGCTTGTCCGTTGGACAGCCGCCATGGAGGCCTGCCGCGAGGCCATCGCAGTCTCCGAGGAGGCCAACATCTCCCTCTACGAGGGCGATGACATCACCTACCGCATGACAGACTCCCTCAAGACCACTTTGACCCTTCGCAACGCATTCAACCAGAAGTGGAACAGCGAGCTCATCTGGGGCAACACACAGCCGGATCCCAAAACAATGAATATGTACCACAAGCTCTGCATGCCGATCCTCAACGGGTTCACCGACATGCTCGGAGGCTACATATTCATCGGCGTTCCGCTCAAGATTGCCGAGCAGTTCTACACCGTGCACGGGCTTCCTATCGCCAACGATTCCGAATGGGCGAACATCAACCCGATGGATCTGCGTGTCGGCGATGACCAGCATGCCTACTACATCTGCAAGGGCTACACCACCATCAAGCTCAACTTCGACCGAGAGCCGAGGTACTACGCCTCTCTCGGATTCGACGGAGGCAACTGGCTCGGGCAGCTTGGTAACTTCAACGACCTCAAACCGGAGGATGTTCACTATGTGGCCTGCAGGATGGGTGGTACACATGCCAAGAGAGGCAACCAGACAGGTCCGGTGACAGGATTCTTCCCGAAGAAGCATTTCCCGATTCAGGCGACCTGGACTGGCAACAACACATTCACCGGCTCCGGCACCACATGGTACCCTTGGCCGATGATCCGTCTGTCCGACCTCTACCTCCTCTATGCCGAGGCGATCAACGAGGCGGAAGGCCCGAACGGAGCGCACAGTGATGACCTGTTCAAGTACATCAACGCCGTCCGTGAGCGCGCGAAGATCCCTGACGTGAAGACCGCCTGGGACACCTACAGCAACAGCCCGGGTTATTACAACACCAAGGTCGGAATGCGCGCCATCATCCACAGGGAGCGTCTCAACGAGCTGGCTTTCGAGGGTCAGAGGTTCTGGGATCTTCGCAGATGGAAGGAGGCCGCGGCTGAGTACCAGAAAGGAATATACGGATTCGACATTGTATCCGCTTTGCCTGAGGACTACTACGTAAAGAAGTTCATCTATGAACAGAAGTTCGGACTGAAAGACTACTTCTGGCCAATCCCGACAAGCTACATTGAGATTAACCCTAACCTTGTGCAGAACATCGGTTGGTAACTTAAGAATCATCGCAAATGAAAAAAGTAATATTATTATCAACAACATTAATCGCATCTTTGCTGCTGGTTTCCGGCTGTGCCGAGGACAATCACGGCAGAATTGACCAGCTCGACAAGGACCTCCCGGCTCCACAGCCAGTTGAGGTCACCGGTGTCAAACCAACGAGCGGTGGGGCTGTCCTCTGGGTCAGGATCCCTGATGACAAGAACATAAAAGGCGTTGTCGCCACCTATAAACGTGGCGGAGTGGAAGTCGAATCCAAAATCTCCAGATATGTCGATAGCCTGGAGGTTGAAGGCTTCGCTGACACCCAGGAACATGAGATTCAAGTCTGCTCATTCAACATCAATGAAGATAAATCAACCCCTGTCACAGTCAAATTCAACCCTTTGAAACCGGCGATACAGACTGTCTCCCCGACTATCATTTCAGCCGCGGGCGGTGTCAAGGTGAAGATCACAGGCAATGAGAGCAAGGCGAACATCGCCGTCTGCATCCTTCGTGACGGGGATGTCAACAATGCCGGTAAGCCTGTCTCTGAAATCAAATGGAAGGAGGTCACGACTCTGTTCACGGCCAGTGACAGCATCACTCTAACAAGACGTGGAATCGAGCCTAAAGAGGCAATCTTCGGAGTCTATGTCAGAGATCGTTGGGGCAATGTGTCCGACACCCTGACCGCAGTGCTCACTCCGGCGCTGGAAGTGCAGATTCCTAAGTCCGGGTTCAAAGGTGCGTATCTTGAGGATGACAATGTCTTCTCTATGGAGGATGAACGCTCAACTTATCCTCTCAAAGGCCTTTGGGATGGATCCGGCGCATCTTCGACAGGCCACTTTCTGGCGGTTGACAAGGTTCCTATTCCTTGCTGGTTCACGATCGACCTCGGCTGTGTGGCTGCGCTCAGCCGTATCGCGACACTCCCGCGTATCGCTTATCCGGAACTTTTCGGTGACGCGCACCCGCGCAACTTCGAGTTCTGGGGCAGCATGAACCCTTCAGGAAAAGAGGGCAAGGGCGAGCATGGTTTTGACGACTCTTGGTTCTGCCTTGGCAAATTCGTTCAGTACAAACCTTCCGGCTATAATCCTGACGGTTCAGTCGGAATTGTCACACCGGAAGACGTGGAGGCATTCAATGGAGGCAATGATTTTGAGCTGAACAGCGATGAATATCCTCACGCCTATGATCAGATTCGTTATTTGAGGGTCGTTCTCACATCTTTCGCCTCCTGGGCGATGCCTGACGCTACTGTCGGTGCTCTTCAGTTCGGTGAGGTCACACCTTACGGTGAGGTTGTGAAAGAATCCTTATAATACTTAAAGACTATGAATATGAACAAGATAGCATTCAATATTCTGACAGTGCCGGTTTTGGCCGTTTTGGCGGTCTCTTGCGGAGGTCAGGATGAAATCTATAAGGAATGGGTCAAGAAGGGCGGCTATGACTACCCTGCGAAGGCCATTAACCTGTCCTCCGTCATCGGCTACCAAAATGTCATTGTCAATTGGGAAAAACCGATGGATCCGGCGGTCCGGACAGCCACTCTGTTCTGGGATAATTATGCGAAATCCATCGATGTGGACTATGCTGATTACCCTGATGGCAAGGTTTCCATAGAAGTTGGAGATCTCGAGGACAGATCCTACACATTTGACATTGTCAACTATGATGATGTAGGCAACAAGTCCCTTGCCGCAGAGATTACGGTCTCTCCGTACGGAGATGGCTGGATGGTCTCCCGCTCCGAGCGAACTGTCACTTCCGCAAGGATGGAAGGCAGGGACGCAAAAATCGTGATGTCCAAGGCCACCGATGAGATGGTCGCTACAAGATTCCGCTACAAGAACCTTCAGGATGAATGGGTTGAAAGCGAGACTGTCCTCAAACCAGGAGAGAACGAAGTCACTTTCAAGGATGCCATGAAGGGCAAGAGGTTTGAATATTCTTCCTCTTTCTGTCCTAAGGCCGGAAAGGATACGGTCTGGCGCACTTGGACAAAGTCTGTTGACGGCATCTCCTATCAGATTGACGGCAGCCGTTGGAATGTTACCGCCACAAACGGACAGTATTTCGGAATCAACACTCCAGAGAAGATTTTTGACGGCAGGTATGATCGTCCGGCATACAGCTGGCACAGCTCCAAATCTGATAATAACAAACAAGCATTCCCAAAAATCCTTTCTGTTGACACTCAGACTTCCGCCGGAGAAGAGTTCGCTTTCACGGGATTTACCTTCTGCGAGAATAACACGGCGGCATCACTGCGTTATATCAAGGATTACACAATCTATGTCGGTTCATCCTACTACAATCCTGATGATGCTGATTATCTGAAGAATTTCGGTATCCCGTTCATCGGCGGGACACTCTCCACATCTGCGGACCAATATTCAGTGAATGTGACCCAGGGCGCCACCGGCCGTTACATCGCTATTGTGTTCAAAAATTCTTGGAACGCCGATGACGGCTTCATCGATCTTTGGGAGTTCATTCCTTACGGTTATATCCCTTCGTTGGCTGATTAACGGCAGACCAGATGAAAATGTATCATTCAATACTACTCTCGGCTCTTGTGCTTCTCTCTGCGGCGGCATCCTGCAAGGAGAAGCAGGAGCCGACTCCTGAGCCGGAACCGGAAGTGAAAGCCGCCACCTTCACGGCCACGCTTGACGCTTCCGCGGCCACACCGTTCAAGACATCCTGGACGGACGGTGACGCTATTCATCTCATCGGAGTCAAGGACGGTCAATCCACATCCGAGACCATCACCGCCTCCTCCGTGTCTTCGGCAAGCGCTACCTTCACATCGAAAGGAAGCATCAAGGAAGATTGCGATGAATATTACGCGTTCATTGCGGAGACCGGTGTCAGCGGATGTGATCCCGCTTCCTCTTGGACAGTCTCGTCATCGACCTCGTCAACCCGTTCAATCGCCGTGGCAAAGTGCGGCAAAGGCTCTTCAACCTTGAGCTTCAGGAATATATTCTCGTTCCTTAAGGTTGAGGTCTCCGACGCTTCCGTCAAGTCCATCGAACTGAAAGGCAACAACGAGGAAGATCTGAACTACGATGTCACGGTCTCGACTTCCGACTATTCCGTTTCCTTGGCCTCAAAACCTACGTTCGAGGCACAGAAAGTCATCAAGGTCAATGTCGGCGGGTCTGGAGACTGCTACATCAGCCTTGTGCCGGGAACCGTACTTGGACAGGGTTACACCGTCACCGCCTATGACGCTTCGGGCAAGGTTGTCAGCAAGTCTGTCTATTCCGACAAGCTCACAGTCCCGAATGGAAAAGTCATGGCAGCCGGAGATCTTCAGCCGGAATCGGTTGAGTTCACCGCCTCGTTTGAGGACACTACGACTCCGGAATTCAAATCCACTTGGACAGACGGTGATGTGATAGAGGTCGCTTGTCTCGATGGCGAAACACTTGTAACAGAAACCATCAAGGCCACAGACATATCATCTGACGGGCGTACCGCCAAGTTTGTTTCCAACGGTACTCTTCCTGCCGGAGCCTCCGGTTATTATGCAATGATTCCTGGCACGGGAATAGACGGCTGCCAGAAAGCCAACTGGTCAACCAGCAACCTTGACGGCAACACCATTGAGAAGCCGACTGTCACCGTGGCAAGCTGCGCGGACGGTTCCGGCACGCTTGCCTTCAAGAACATATTCTCGCTCCTCGCTTTCAAGGTTGACGAGCCTGCCTCTTCATACGTGGTGCTCGAAGGCAACAATTCTGAAAGAATCAGCAAGAATATGCTTGTGTCTTTCTCCAGTCAGAATGTCAACGGCAACACAACCCCCGCGTTTGAGTCCACGACATCCCTGAAGAAGACCATCGAACCGGATAAGACCTATTGGTTCGGGCTTTACCCTGGACTTAAACTCTCAAAGGGATATACCTTGAGGGTTTACAACAGCGCCGGAAAGGAGATCGGCTACTCCAAGAACAATTCTTCGCTTACAGTGGAGAAAGGGAAGATCTACAACGCCGCCAAGTTCGTCATAACAAAACCGACGGATAAGACAAAGAACTTTGACGCAAGCAACATTGTCCTTTCGCTTGGTGTGGTCAGCGATGTGCACGTCAACCAGCAGGCACAGGCGAACAAATGGAAGTCCGCTCTCCAGCAGTTCAAGGCCAAGGCTCTTGAGAACGATTCCAACGGAATGGCCGGAGTCCTTGTGGTAGGTGACCTGATTGATCAGCCGAGCAACAATCAGTTGAGCCTGTTCAGATCGACCCTCGAATCAGAGATTGACGTGAAGAAGACTCCGATGATCTACACGATTGGTAATCACGATGTTCCTCGATATGCCTGGGCCTCCACAATGGTCTCGGATGTCGCTTATATGAGGAATATGTTCGGAAACGATTATTTCCAGACAGACCAGGATCAGGAGATGAGGACAAAGTACGAGGCACGTCACTGCGTAATCGGGGATTATCACATCCTGTGCGTTTCTCCGAACGGAGACCAGCCGATTGTCTATGACCCGACGGTCGTCACTTGGCTTGACAACCAGTTGGCCGCCATCACCTCGGCCGAGCCTGAGAAATATGTCATCGTGATCACCCATCCGATGATCAAGAACACCGTCTATGGCAGCCGTCTCGGTGAGGAGGGTGGAATATGGGACTCCACACTTTCGCATTACTGGGCGACCGATGCGTTGACGCCGGTACTGAGGAAATATCCTCAGGCGATTGTGTTCGGTGGCCACCTCCATTTCCCTCTGAACGACCCTCGCAGCGTATGGCAGGGCGATTTCTCCGTCTTCGGATGCGCCTCTGTACGTTATATGGCGCTTGAGAACGGCAAGTACGAGGATATGTCCAGCGCCACCGTGATGAAGGACTGCAACGACTTCTCGCAGGGCAACCTGCTCCAGTTCGACGCCAGCGGCAACATGCGTGTGCTGAGGATGGACTTCTACAACAAAGATGTCATCGGGGAACCTATCGTGTCCTCTTATCCGACATCCGACAAGGGGCACCTGACGAAATACAATCACACGACACTCAGCCTTGCCAACGCGGCTCCGTCACTGTCAACGTTAAACGTTGATGTTACAGATGGAATCGCCACGGCTAAGTGGGCCGCCGGCACGGATGACGAGTTCGTGCATCATTACGTGCTCACCCTCAAGAAGGGTGGCGCTGTCGTGACGACCATGAAGATCCTCGCCGACTTCTACAAGAGCGCCAAGACCTCCGGGATGAGGAAGGAGTGGACCCGCTCACTCGGCAACGTCACGGATGGGACTTACGAGCTGACCCTTGAGGCTTTCGACTCTTGGGACGCAGCCGCGAAACCGCTCAAGAAGACTTTTCAGGTTGGTTCTACATCCAACAGTCTTTGGACAAATGATGAGGCTGGAAGCAAGTCTGTCTCCGGAGGCAGCGGCAACGCTTCGGAAGATTGGCTGACATATTCCAATGGCACGCTCTCTTGGACCGCCAACACCACCGGCAAGCCAAGAACGGCGACCATCACGCTTCCGGACGGCACGGCATATTCTGTGACCCAGATTTCGGTGGAGGATTTCAAGGGCGGTTGGACATTGTACTCCAAGAGGTTCAACCCTAATGGAACTGTAAGCGGAAGCAATAATAAGGATGCTAAAGAGAATGTCGCGAACACCTCAGCGGTGACATTCGGTGACCCGCTTAAAAAGGAGACCCTGAAGGATGCTTCTGGGTCTGAATATACAAACAACCTTGGAATCAAGGGACTTTATCTTGAGTCTGTTTTGGATGCGTGTGTCGAGATAGACTATGAAGGAAAGGCTGTCAGATTCGGTGTGTTCTTTGACCGTCGCTCTGCACAGAAGGCTGGCGATGGAAAGTTCTGCGCCTACATTCCTGAATGCTCAGGAAAAAACATCTGGGGTGACTACAACTTCGCTCCTGGAGATAAGGCTTTTTCAGACACAAACTACGAGTGGCTTTGGTTCAAGGTCAGTGGAGACCTGAAGACAATGAAGTACCAGTATTACAGTGCAGGCCAGAAGACCAGCAACGGAAAATATTACGTTTGCGGCATCTCCATCCCGAAAGCCACTTCCGCTGATAAATCTACCATCTCTGGCAGTTATGATGTTATCTATCAGGCGAACTACAACTCCAGCAACGATGATGGGATGTACTTCAAAAGAAACTAAATATTAATCTCTAATCACAAATTTTATTCACAATGAAATCACACTTGTTAACACTGACCGCAGCGGTTCTCGCGATTTTCGCGTTTTCCTCATGCAAAAAGGATCCCGGCTACGGCGATCCTGCAGTTAAGGTTAATCCGGGTGAGCTGAATTTCAAGGTGGACGGAGGTTCCGAGACAGTGAACCTCACCGCCACGGTCGAATGGACCGTTGAGAACTCGGCGTCCTGGGTTAAGGTTGAACCAATGGCGGGAGATCCTTCCAAGGAACTCCAGCCTGTGAAAGTCACCGTCTCAAAGAACGAGGATGTGGAACGCACCGCCACTGTCACATTCAAGCAGACCGACGGTGCCCTCACTGCGAAACTCACCATCAATCAGGAAGCATATATCCCTGAGGTACAGACCATCGACGTTTCGTCGATGAGCAAGTTGGCGAACATCTACAAATACCAGCGCTTCCAGCTCACCGGAGTTGTGAAGAGCCTCAAGTCCGATGGCTCGTTCAACCTCGTTGACGGCACCGGCTCCGTTCAGGTCGCAGGTCTCAGTGCCTCTGAGGTCGCTTACGGCACCCAGGGCGGCAAGCTTGACAATGTCAAGGAGCGCGGCACAGTCACGATCATCGGTTACTATGAGGGCGGCAAGTTTGTCTATGCCTACCTTGTGAAGTATGAGGAATATTCAGAGCCAAGCCCTGACACGGCCGCTACGAAGGCATTCCCTTACACCGCCGACTACAAAACCGCCGAGAACGGGGTGGTTGTCAACAATGCGATATTCCCTTATGCGTTTGACGCACTTTGGTCTTGGAGCGCCTCGACAGGTTGGAGAGCTTCCGGCTACAAGAACGCCGACTACACAACCGAGGCCACTCTCTACACAGAGAAGATTGACCTGAAGAACGCCGAGAAGCCTATCCTTGTGTTCGATCACATTGTCAGAGATTTCGCCGGCATCGAGCTTGCAAAAGAGCAGACTTCCCTTTGGGTAAGAAAGGATGGAGGCAGTTGGAATCAGATAGCCATCACATTCTCCTATCCTGATGAACTCGGTTCAGAGGTGATGACTTCCGAGGAGATCAAACTTGACTCTTACATTGGTTCTGTAATCCAGATCGCTTTCAAGTATGTCAGCGACGAGAGCAAGAAGGCCGGTACCTGGCAGATCCTCAAGGTCGAGGTAAAGAAGAGCGAGGAGCCAACCCAGCCGGACAACTCATCCGGTACAGAGGACTATGACAAACCGGGTTGGGACTGGAACAAGTAATCCTTAATTGAATACAAGATGAAAAAGACTATAAAAATGCTTTTCGTGGCTGCTCTTGCGATAGCTTCAGCGGCTTGCGCCCGTGAAGAGGTTCTCGATGGCGGGCAGACCAGAGGAGAGCTCAGGACTTTCACCTGCTCCTTTGACGAGGAGACCCAGACAAAGACCGACATCACCAAGCAGGGTAAGACAGTCTGGTCAGAGGGTGACAAGATTTTCGTCACCAACGGAACAGAATCAGACACCCTTACGGTTGACTCCAAGTTCGCCGGTCAGAGATATTTCGAGTTCAGCACCACTCTTGAGGGTAAGATATATGTTGTCTATCCTTGCACCGCCGCCAAAGGAGTCAAGGACGGGAAGTTCACTCTTGAGGTTCCGAGCAACCAAAATGGATTGTTCGGCAGTGCCAATATCGCTTGCGCCGTCGCCGAAGACCGCTATGTGAAGATGAAGAACGTCACGTCAGTCCTTCGCTTCAAGGTTTCAGCCGATGCCGCAGCTGCGGTGAAGGTTGTGTCTATCAACTCTGTGAACAACAAGGTTTCCGGACTTTTCAGTGTTGACATGACATCAGGTTCTCCTGTTGTCAGCACAATCGAGGGTAACACATATTCATCAGATGTCACTGTCGCTGTCGATGGAAACAATGGTAACGCTTTCTATGCCACCGTCATTCCTGGAACTTACACGGCAGGTTTCACTATGACCGCCGTTACACTTGACCTTCACAACGCCAGTGAGAGTAAATCCACGGTTTCCGACAAGGAACTGGCTGTCAATGCCTACTATGATCTCGGAACTATCGGTGATGCTCTTAAGCCACTTGCCGGAGAAGGCACACAGGGTAACCCTTGGCAGATCTCCAGCCTTGCTGACTTCCTTGCTTTCGCTTATTATGTGAACGACGGTAACAATATGAAGGATCAGTATGTGAGACTGATGGAGAACATCAAGAATGTAACCACTCCTGTCGGTTACTACGATGCCTCCATCAATGTCAAGAAGCAGTTCATCGGTGATTTTGACGGTAACGGCAAGACCGTAAGCCTCAACATCAACCAGACAGCCAGAAAATCCTGCGGACTCTTCGGAGCCATCGCCGAGGGCGCCAACATCCACGATGTTACTGTAGAGGGTACTGTCAATTCAACATTTGATGACGCTGCCGGTGTCTGCGGTCTCGTCAATGCGGATAACGGTGCTAAGATCACCAATTGCGTCAACAAGGCTAATGTGACATCAACAAGCAGCTATGTCGGAGGCATCGCCGGTTGGGTGGATTCCAAATCTAACTTCGCTATTGATAATTGCTCAAACGAGGGAAACATCAAGGGTGGCCGTTCTGTAGGAGGTATTTGCGGTTCTGTCAGGACAGGAAACATCACTAATTCAAAGAATTCCGGAGCGGTTGAAGCCACTTTGACCAACAATAATATTTCTGACAAAGGCGTTGATTTAAATGGAGTCGGCGGTATCGTCGGCTTTGCGAATGGTTCTTTTGTAAGCCGTTGCTCCAACTCAGGGACTGTCACTTGTGTCAACAAGGGCGGCGGTATCCTCGGACACGGAAGCTGGTACACTGTCTCCTATTGCTCGAACACTGGTACTGTCTCAAGTAACGGATTCGGAGTCAATGGTGGTATTGTCGGATCCGCATGGGACAATGCAAACATCCTGAATTGCCAGAACGATGGTGAGGTCAATGGCACATTCAAATCTGGTTGGACCGGCGGTATTGTCGGTTCTGCAAGGTCGGCCGGCAAGACAGGAAAAAGAGTCATCGCGATCAAGAATTGTGTGAACAACGGTAAGGTCAATGTCGCCGGTACCGAGGGCGGCACCCAGGGTGTAGGTGGTATTGTAGGCCATACCTGGTCTTTCTCAAATGCGCCGAACAGGGTTGAGATTTACTATTGTACAAATAATGGTGATGTCACTGTGACCGGTAAGGAAGGTGGTTCCGTAGCGCAGTCTGGTATTTATGTAGGTGGTATTGTAGGTCAGTCCTATGATAATAACAATTGGACTGCGATTCCGATTTACGCCTGCCTTAACACTGGTAAAATTCACGGTGGTCAGTTTGTCGGTGGTATTATGGGTTGTTTTGATGGAAGAGGCTCAAAGTCTCGTACTGACATCAATAACTGCGAAAACCGCGGTGAGATCATCACAAATTCAGACAGAGCGGGTGGTATTCTTGGCGGCGGACGCACCAATCAGACACAAGGAGGTTGCGGATCTCGTCTTGACAATTGCCTGAATACAGGTGCTGTCAAATATGCGAATGCCGAAACAGCAAAACCTTTAGTAGGAGGAATAGCAGGTGCATTCAGTGGTGGACGTATCTACAATTGCTACACAAGTGGAACCGTTACACCTGTTTCTGGTTCACCTGTAGAGAATGTAGAACTCACTTTAGGTGCAATTGCAGGTAAGTCTTTGAATGCCAACGCTGAATGCTCATATTCATACTATCTTGAAGGTGTGGCCGCGAATGCGATTGGCACGGAGTCAGCCAGAAAGGTTACAGAAGGTACAGTCTGCTCAGCGACCGCTGAAGGTGTCTTGGCTGCTGCGGTTAAGGTTAATAACGTAAGTTGCACCAATGTTGTTGATGCTCTTAACGCTATGTGGCCGACAAACGACTTCTATTATGATTGGACCACTGGACCTAAATACTCTCTTACCGGCAAGGTCAGCATCGGCGACGGCCTTGACCTTGGCAACGGTGGTAAACTTTAATCTTGGAGGATAATACTATGTACAAGAAAATATTGACAATATTCGCTCTCGCCGCTTCGCTTATCGCCTGCAACAAGGTTGAGAACGAGGTCGTGGCTCCTGAGAACGGTGCGAAGACATTGACGATCACCGCAACACTTGGAGATCCGGCCACCCGCCTTTCATATTCAGAGGCTACGGACGGCAGCTACAAGGCAAGATTCAACAACGAGGATGTGGTTTGGGCATACTTCGCCAAGGCTGACAATTCGGTAGCCGGTCCGGTGACGAAACTTGCCATCGATCCGAAATCTATCTCTTTTGACGGTAAGACGGCTTGCTTCCGCCAGCCCGCTGTGTCCATCCCTGAAGGTTCCACAAAGATCATCGCTTATCTTGCGAACACCGCCAACACCACGAACTTCGATGGTGGTGACGACATTGTGTCCGACATCAGCTCACAGGCCAACCTCACCGCAGCCCTGAACAATCAGGTCATCTACGGAGCCGTTGACTTCAAGGATCTGACCTCCACTAACCCTGACGCCCTTGCGGCCAGCATTCCTTTCTCCTACAAGACAAGTCTGCTGAAGTTCAGCCTCGCTCTTCCGGAAGGGACCGAGGTTGACCCGAAGGCCGCTGTCTCTGTAACACTGGCCAACGGCAAGATCCACAATAAACTCCACATCTCCGGTGGCGTTCTCGGCGCCAAGAGTGAGGAGGGCGATCTGAATCTTGGTGCGACTGTAGCCAACGGTGTTGTCACCGCCTACGCCGCTGTCTGGGCCGCCGACGATCTGAACTCAAAGATATTCGTGACCATTGATAAGGACTCTTTCCTCGCTGACTTTAAGCCTTCTGCGACAATTGCCGCAGGAAAGGCCTACACTGTGGAAAGAGCTGTGACAAAGGTGTCCATGGAAACCAAGTGGATCGCTGATGAGGCCGGTTCTGTTGAATTCCCTAACGGTGGCGCCGCCGCTGTCACTGAAGGCTTCCTTTCTTACGCGGATGGGAAGATTTCCTGGACCAAGAACGAGACAGGTAAACCTCGTTCCGCCAAGATCGTCTTCGCCAACGGCTCTACTTTTGAGGCGCTTCAGATCGGTCCTGCCGACTTCAAGGGAGCATGGACATTCACGACTAAGGTTTTTGCCCAGGCCGGCTCCTTTGTTCCTGCCAAGGATCCTTATACTTTCGGTGATGTCACACTTGGCGAGCCAAGGAACACTGAGGCTCTCGTGGCACCAGACGGAAAGACGTACACCAATAATATCGGTGTGAAGGGATTGTTCTTTGACACCGTTCTTGACGCTTGTCTGGACATTGACTACGAAGCCAAGACGCTTCGCATGGGATTATTCCTTGACACTCGTGACGGTATCGGACAGCAGGTTAACGGAAAATATGCCACATATTTCCCTGGACTCGCGACCAAGAGTGCGACAGCCTGGGGTAAGCCATGGCTTTACACTGAGACCGAGCTCGGCGATCCTGATTATGTGTGGATGTGGTTCAAGATTTCTGAAGACTTTAACACGATCATCTATCAGAACAGAACAACCGCTGATGTCGAGCTTCAGACTTTGACTCAGTACGGATCCACAATAAATCAGATCTGCGGTTTCGGCGTTGTCCTTTCCAACACGAATGCATTCAATCATTCGACTGTCAACGCCTATGCGAACTTCTTCCAGTGCAACCCTGTCAAGGAAACTGGTGAGTTCTTCACAAGAAAGTAATCTGAGACATAACGTGTGTTGTCTAATCAAAACCAGATAACCCATCACATTCCCGATTCGGGCGGCCACAATAGGCCGCCCGTTTTTTCCTTTCACATACGTTGCTTTCCCACACAACGTGAGACATCGTTTCATTTTCATTCGCACCTAGAACTCTACATCATTGACGAACAGCCATTTGCTATTCCAGGTATGAATATATTCGCACACTTAGAAGTCATAGATTCCGTTGTAGGCCATCCTGTGGCTCATTAATTCTCCCAAGTGTGAATAATCGCGCACACTTAGAAATGCATTAGTCTAATAATCACCGACTTGCAAGTCCAGGTGTGAGAATATTCGCACACCTAAAAGTCGCTGCCTTCATCGCAAGGCATCCTGTTGCCTATTTGTAAAGTGAAAAATCTTCCACACCTGAAAACATATCTGCTTAATAACCAGCAACTCACTGTTCTGTGTGCGAGAATACTCACATATCCGAGGGAAGCTTTCTCATTGTGGTACTTTCGGCGGCTTCCAGAAGTTCCCTGAGTGGATCGAGGAGACCGGAGGTATCTCCAGAAGGCCGCCTGGATTGGTGTGAGGATGATTCATCACTGTTTGATTCTTTGAATCAGGATATATTGAATCTTGGTTTTACGACGCAGACGCTCAGCAGACTAGAAACATTAACACGCCAGGTTAACGATGTCACCGCATTATCTGAACGAATTCCACAAGCGCAACAGTCAGGCCTGTCGAAAGGATCTACAGTCCATACGGCGGCAGCGATTATCTGTAGAGGATGTCCTCCGACAGAGTCGAATGTTCGGCAGATCTACGACACGGATGATCTTGTCGGAGACGGTCGAATCCAAGAACGTTTAGTTGAGTTAGATATTTCATCTATAAGCCAATTGAAGCAAACTCTGCGGTAAGCCCATTTTTTTATCGACTTACCGCAGAGTTATTCATAATAAACCTTGCGGAAAGTCGATTTTTTTTAACTTTGCGCAAGGTTATCAATAAATATCATGAAGGTAATAGGCAGAAAATCAGAGATTGGGCAAATCCGGAAGTTGTATGATTCCGGAAAATCAGAGTTTGTTGTTGTCTATGGAAGACGGCGCGTGGGAAAGACTTTTCTGGTGAACCAGTTTTTCGACAATAAATTCCTTTTCAAGGTGACCGGGCTTGCGGTCAAGGACAAGGCCGCACAACTTGTCAATTTCGGAGAGGCTCTCAAAAAACAGGGCTCGCCCCTTTGCCCTTACCCGAAATCCTGGATGGAAGCGTTTGGCTTCTTGAAGACGCTTATCGAAAGTTCAAAGGTGAATGGGCGCAAGGTCGTGTTCATTGATGAGTTGCCGTTCATGTACACCAATCGATGCGATCTGGTTGTGGCCCTCGAGCACTTCTGGAATGACTGGGGATGCACGCAAGACAATCTTATGCTGATTGTCTGCGGCTCCGCCACATCGTGGATAACAAAGAAGATCCTCCGGAACAAAGGCGGTCTGCATAACAGGGTGACAGGAAAGATCTACCTCAGACCGTTCAATCTGGCGGAGTGCAAGGCCTATTTCAAGTCGGCCGGCATCAGCCTTGATGAAAAGGACATCGCTGAATGTTATATGATCATGGGCGGGATTCCTTACTATCTCAGCCTCTTTGAGAAAGGGAAAAATCTCGCGCAGAATGTGGACGAAATGTTCTTCAAAAGGAAAGGCAAACTGGACGGAGAGTTCGACAACTTGTACGCCTCCCTGTTTGAGAATAGCGAGGACTATATGAAAGTGATCGAGGCGCTCAGCCGCAAGAACGCCGGCCTGACCAGAAAGGAGGTCATCGCGGCGACAGGGCTTCCTGACGGAGGAGGCCTTAGCACTATCCTGTCTGACTTGGATGACTGCGACATAATCCGGAAATATAAGGCCTTCGGTAAAAAAGAAAATGATGCTGTCTATCAACTGACGGATTTCTACACAATCTTCTACTACAAGTTCATCAAGAAATATGGCACTTCGGACAAATCTTTCTGGTCCTACCAGACCGGCACCACCCTTCATAATGCTTGGGCAGGAATCGCGTTCGAGAGACTGTGCATGTACCATCATGTTCAGGTAGAAAAAGCGCTTGGTATTCAGGGTATTATGACGGAAACTTCGTCTTGGCGCTCGGAGGGCGCTCAGATTGATATGGTGATAAGCCGCGCCGACCGTGTCATAGACCTCTGCGAGATCAAATTCTGGGAAGGCCCTTTCTCAATCACAAAAAAATACCGTCAGGAACTGGACAACAAGATCAACTCCTTCCGCGACTCCCTCAAACTCCGCCGGACCCTCCACCTCGTCTTCATCACAACCTATGGCCTGAAGCCCAATGAATATAGCGGCGTGGTCCAGAACGAGGTGACCTTGAAGGATCTTTTCGAGTGATTATTTAACACAACGCCACCCGCCGCCAAGGTTCTTGCCTTTTCCCTTACATACTGTTCCGGAGAAAGGAACGTCTGCCGCTGCGCGGTCTTTTTCTTCTTCGCCATTTTCTGAATATTTCCGTAAAGATACGGCAATTAATTTTAGGAAATTATATAGGAGTTGGCTAACATTTTCCTTATGATGCTGATATTTAAGTAATTGTGATTCGTTGGTATTCCTGCATAAGAATCTGTATGTAAAGGACCCAATCTCCATCGTAGTCATATAAGACAAGGTGTGGCGGAAGATCCCGGGCTTATGCATCGGGTGAAAAAAGAGGCTATCCTCACCCGACTCCAATCAGGGATATCTTTCCGGGTGTCTAACCACTCCTTTTTCACCCGGAATAATAGTTGGGGAATATATACAAGTTGACTACCTTCCTTCGCATCGTGCCGCCATATTCACAAAATGCGGGTGACGCCAGCGCGTATGTAACTGCTTGGCGACCGCTTGCATACCACGTTAGTCAACTGCTATATAGTTACCTAATTTTATGGCCGATTTATGGCCGAAGGATCGGCACGATTCCATAAATTGATGAATATCAAAGGATGGCGCCCCCACTGATTAAGCAGCAGTGAGTTACGGAACGCTGCCCTCTGAATTTGACTGGCAGGATTTGCGAATATATTCAAAGACATGTAGTTATGATTTACAGAAATATTCGGTAACTTTACGGTGAAAATGAAAATTGGATGGATTATGAATATTCGGAGAATCTTTTTGGGTATGGCGGTGCTGTGTGGGTTTTCAGTTTCGGCGGCCGCGGAAGGGCGCTTCGACAAGCTCAGCGACCGCGTTAAGGAGGTCCCTGAGCCTGTCGTCGAAGGAACCGTGGTTCGACAGGAAGGATCCGGCAAAGGGAAACTGATCGATGACGTGAACGTTTTCGTGGGGACGGACGGGTTCGGGAACGTGTACCCGGGGCCACAGGTGCCGTTCGGCGGGATCCAGATCAGCCCGGACTGCGACGACAAGGACTATGACTGCGCGGCGGGGTACAAGTACTCCAAGCCGTTCATCCAGGGATTCAGCCTCACGCATCTGAGCGGAACCGGAATCCCGGACATGGGCGATTTCCTCTTCCTGCCGGGAAACGGTTCGAAGATGGATCCGTCAACCTACGACCACAACCAGGAATGGGGCGAGCCGGGTTACTACGGAGTGATCCTGAAGGACTACGGAGTCAAGGCCGAGATGACGGCAGCTCGGCGAAGTGGAATATTCAAGTTCACATTCCCGCAGTCGGACAGTTCGTTTGTGATGATCGACCTTGATCACACCCTCAAATGGGATTGCCTCTGGTCCACGGTACGCCTGCTGGACGAGCGCACGATCATCGGCAGCAAGGTCGTCAACGGCTGGAACCCGGGACGCTATGTCTATTTCGTGGCCAGATTCTCAAGGCCGATCGAGGAATTCAACATATTCCAGGATGACAAGCCTGTGATCTACAACACCAAACGGTTCCGCAGCTCGCTTGAAGCGTGGGGACAGAAACTGAAGGCTGTCGCAAGGTTCAAGACCGGAGCCGACGAGAGCATATTCATAGATGTCGCCGTGTCGGCTGTAGGCACTGATGGTGCTCTGAACAACCTCAAGGAGCTGGAAGGCAAGGACTTCGCCGCTGTAAGGACCGAGGCCGAGGATCTCTGGGAAAAGGAACTCGGGAAGTACGAGCTGGATTCCGACGACAAGACGCTCCGGGAGACATTCTACACCAGCGTCTATCGCACAGCCCTCCATCCGTTCCTATTCGAGGACGCGGACGGACGCTTCCGCGAGCACGACGGCACGATCGGGAATGCGGAAGACTTCACCAACGTCACGACATTCTCGCTATGGGACACTTACAGGGCTTTCCACCCGCTTCTCAACCTCGTCAACAAGCCGCTTCAGGCAGACATCGCCAACTCGATGCTCGCCCACTTCGACAAAAGTACCGAGAAGATGCTCCCGATCTGGTCGTTCTACGGCGGCGAGACCTGGTGCATGATCGGCTACCACGCCTGCTCTGTACTGGCCGACATGATGCTCAAAGGCGTGCGTGGATTCGACTACGAGCGCGCGTTCCAAGCGATGAAGACCACCGCCACCAACCCTCACTACGACTGCATTCCTGAATATACCTTCCTCGGCTACGTGCCTTTCGACAAGGAGAAGGAATCGGTCTCCAAGACTCTTGAATATGCCTACGATGATTGGTGCATTGCCCAGGCGGCCAAGCTTCTGGGTCACCGGGAGGACTACGAGTTCTTCCTCAACCGGTCGATGAACTACCGGAATCTCATCGATCCCGAGACCGGCTACATGCGCGGAAAGGATTCCGCCGGCAACTGGCGCGACCCGTTCGCCCCTGTCGCCTATCAGGGTCCGAACTCGGTCCACGGCTGGGGAGACATCACGGAAGGATTCACGATGCAGTACACATGGACCGTGCCGCACGATTTCGGAGGCTATGTCGAGAAAGCCGGTCGGAAATTGCTACAGAGCCGTCTCGACAGCCTCTTCACCATCGAGCTGCACGAGGATATTCCCGGAGCGCACGACATCTGGGGCCGCATCGGCGGCTACTGGCACGGCAACGAGCCTTGCCACCACGTTACCTATCTGTACGACTGGTTCGGCCAGCCGTGGAAGTGCCAGAAATGGGTGCGCTACATCGCCGACAACTTCTACGGCAACGAACCCGGCTCGCTGAGCGGCAACGATGACTGCGGCCAGATGTCCGCCTGGTACATATTCAACTGCCTTGGATTCTACCCGTTCTGCCCCGGATCTGATGAGTACTACATCGGCTCCCCATGCGTTCCCGGCCTGAAGGTCAGGCTCTCGGACGGCGGCACTCTGGAGATGACCACGGAAGGCTGGAGCAAGGATGCGGTTTACATCAAGGCCGCGTACCTCAACGGAAAACGTCTTGTCTCCCCAGTCATCCGCTACTCCGACATCAAAGACGGAGCCCGGCTTCATTTCGTGATGTCCTGCAGGCCGGTGAAGAATGGTTTTCGGCTGCGACCAAATTGATTGGCGAAGGATTACTTGGTAAGCGATAAACAATAAGTTGGTTATTATTTAAGGATTACTTAGGGGGTATCATCCGAAAATATTTCTGTTTTTTATAATCCGCATACGTTTCTTTTCATTATTTACGTTTTTAGTGCATATTATTGCGGTTCAAATATTCATTTAAAATTTGAACTATGTATTTCAATGAAAAGAGACAAGGACTCGCTCCGTTCGTGAATCTGCGGAGCGATGTGGGATTCAAGGCCGTGTTCGCGGACAGGAACAACAAGGACATCCTCATCGGGGTGCTGAACCAGATCCTGCCTCCGGAGGCGAGGATCGAGGACATCAAGGAGTACTCCGACAGGGAGCAGCGGAGGGATGTCCCCTACGGGAAGAAGACGGTGCTGGATCTGGTCTGCGTGGACAGGGACGACAGGACGTTCGTCGTGGAGATGCAGGCCTCGGAGGAGGACTTCTTCTTCGAGAGGTGCGTCTACTACGCGTCGGGACTCTACCATCTCGAGCTCTCGGACGGAGTGCGGTACAAGGGACTGCGGCCGGTCTACGTGGTGTCGTTCCTGAACTACCGCCTGAGGCACGACGACGAGTCCCTCTGGGACACCGACCACTTCATCTCCCACTGGAGGTTCACCGAAAAACGCACCGGAATGGTTGCGGATCAGACAATTAGTGTTATCTTTGTGGAGATGACGCTGTTCACCAAGACGCTGGAGGAGTGCGTGACGGAGTTCGACAGGCTGTTCTACATATTCAAGAACAGTGATGGCTTCCAAAGGATCCCCGAATGGATTGAGGAGGCAGGCGGGATCTCAAGACGGCTCGCCGAGGCGTGTGAGGTGGCGGCGTTCGACAAGGAGAAGAAACTTAAATACGAGATTGACAAGATGAACGAGTGGGACATTCAAGCGCAGAAGGAATATGCTGTGCGCAAGGGCTTGGAGGAAGGGTTGCAGAAGGGGCTGCGGGAAGGCCGTGAGGAGGGTCTGGAGCAAGGACGTGAGGAGACAAGACTTTCTATCGCAAGAAAGCTTTTCGAGGCCGGGACACCGGTTGATGTGATTGTCAACTGCACTGGAGTTGATGATGGAACAATCGCATCGTTCGCTCATCCCGAGTAGCATAATGGATGGCGATCCGCAAGTCCGCGAAGGAGCTTGCGGATGCTTTCTTTGAAGTTGCCTGACACATTTTGAAGGCGTTATTAAACGAGTCTGCGCAGCGGGGCAAAACGTGTCCTCCACTCTCTGGCCATGTTCCTTTTAATTCTTATTGATGTGGCAGTCGCCAATCTCAAGAGTCCTTGTCTTCTTTTTACTGTTCCTGGTATAGGAGCGTCTGCTTTTTCTTGGCCTTTTTCTTTTTGGCCAGTGGATGTAAATTTCTGTTAAGATACAACAATTAGTTAATTGTATGCTGAAGGAGCTGCAGAGGCTCTGCAAGTTGATGAATATTCCCGTGCTGCGGGATGCGCCTGACTGTCAGGCGGCAGTGAGCGTTTACCCATTCCGTCAAACATCACTGCCATGGGGGGACTGTCTAAAAGTATAATCACCCCCAGTTAGGATTGAATATTCGTTGTTACTCTGCATGCGGGCAATACTTTTCCATTTTCGTCGATACCTTTCAGACAGTCTTGGGGAGCTACCCCTCACTGCCCGGTGCCCGCTTCACTGCCAGGTGGGAATGTCACTCTTCGGAATTGCACGAAAAAGGGCCTGGGGGCTGTTAAGTAACATTCAAAAAATAACCTGCATCATCTTAAGGAATCTTTTCGGTCTAGATCTCTTTTCTCATCAGTCATGTGCCACCGGCACACTCCTTCTTCAAAAAAAGATCTATCCTCGAAAATCTTCTCTTAATCTGAAGCAACTTATTTTTTTCATGTTCCTAAGTCGCAATTCTGTGTTGAAAATTAGGCTTTTCGGGCGAAAAGGCCGCCAGAATTGCAGCGGAAGAGTGGCTGAAGGGCTTTGCAGACGTGTCCGCTATGCAATTCTGTCAATGCCAGCGGAACGATACGTCGCTGAGGTCGAGCTTCAGACCTTGACTCAGTACGGTTCCACGATAAATCAGATCTGCGGTTTCGACATTGTCGCAAAACAGCAAAACAGCAAAACAGCAAGACAACATAACGACAAAACGGCAAAACAGCAGCAAAATAGTTGAAGATCCAAGTTTGGAAGAGCAACATCCGCGTGGCGGCGGAGAAGTTCGTTGGGATATTCTTTGATAATGTGTTAAATTTGTTGCCGCAAGCTTTTGCGTCGGTGTCGGCCTGGAAGGGTGGGCCGGTCGCCGGAGGTTATGGCTATTCGTAAAATGAGAAATGGTATGAAATTCATAAGTTGGAACGTGAACGGGCTTCGCGCCTGCGCGGGGAAAGGGTTTGATGAGGTGTTCAACACGCTGGACGCGGATTTTTTCTGTCTGCAGGAGACGAAGATGCAGCCGGGGCAGCTGGATCTGGAGTTCCTGGGGTACACGTCGTACTGGAACTCGGCGGAGAAGAAGGGGTATTCCGGGACGGCGATATATTCAAGGCACACGCCGCTCTCGGTGACTTACGGCATCGGCGTTGAGGAGCACGACCACGAAGGACGCGTAATCACTCTGGAGATGCCTGAGTTCTACCTCGTCTGCGTCTATGTGCCGAACTCTCAGGACGGTCTCCGGAGGCTCGACTACCGGATGCGGTGGGAGGATGATTTCCGGGAATATCTTGCCGGCCTCGCCGCCCGGAAGGGTGTGGTGGTCTGCGGTGACATGAACGTGGCCCACAATGAGATAGACATCAAGAATCCGGACACGAACCGCCGCAACGCCGGGTTCACCGATGAGGAGCGCGGCAAGTTCTCCGGGCTTCTGGACTCTGGTTTCACTGACTCCTGGCGCTTACAGCACCCGGACGAGGTGAAATATTCCTGGTGGTCGTACCGCTTCCACGCCCGCGAGAAGAATGTCGGGTGGCGGCTGGACTATTTCCTCGTCTCCGACTCCCTCAAAGACAAGATCACAGCCACCGAGATCCACACCGAGATCCTCGGCTCCGACCACTGCCCCGTCGAACTCGACCTCGATCTGTAAGACAAGGCCGTGCGCGGGAACAGGCCATCTGCTCACGAGGTCGCTATATTCATTGGTCTCGTGTACAGAAATGGTTTTTTCGCTCACGAGGGATCTCTTTCCCTGCCTTTCGTGAGCGGGAATGGGCATTTCACTCACATTCAAAGGCTGTTAGGGAAGAATGAATATTATTGCG
>ERZ1034992.321-NODE-321-length-28425-cov-13.295629_pt1 | contig 28425 bp, 21 predicted proteins | sample MGYA00520695_ERZ1034992 | MGnify/ENA primary metagenome ERZ1034992 (study PRJEB33766, sample SAMN09781778) | gut metagenome | biome: gut microbiome | host: Homo sapiens | place: Madagascar | study: EMG produced TPA metagenomics assembly of the PRJNA485056 data...
TCTGCAGACTTCAAGATATTATTATTCATTCATAAATAATCTTTATATGCGTTATTATTGCATAAATATACCATTAAGAGATTTAAAAAGCGACCTGACAATTGTCACGAATCAAGAAAATGCATTGTAACACGAACATTCCTTATTTACGCTTGATTGTACGTCGCTTTTTAGCATCTATTCAAAAATATTCACAAATTATTTTTTGTGTTTTGCCACTGACCAATGCTTTTTTTCCAAAAGATTGCAGCTATTCCAAAAATAGCATCATAAGTTTTCAATGCTCGTATAAGTTATTTTTCACTTATCACATTAAATGTCACTTTGTTATTTTAATAAAATGATTGGATTACATACTTTTCAGCAGCAAACGTTTTTTTCTCATAATTAAAACCGGTCGCGTTTCAGATCACCTTGACATCGCAAACCTGCAGTCCTGCGCTGGAAATGATTTTCATCAAAAGTCGTGCCATCTTTTCCGCAGACATGCTGCAATTCGTATCGATCCACCACTTCAAAGAACTCATAAAGGTCGTCACGATATAAAGGATGATAAAGTCCATCGGAATAACGTCCTCACCGTCTTTGACGTGCATCCTGCTGAAGATGTTTGAAAAATGTTCCGTCAGGAAATTTCTAAAACAATCAGCCATGACGAAATTATTCTGTCCCTCGAGTGCCATAACGTAAAAAGATCGATTTTTGGCAACCATCTTAAAAATCCTGGTTAAAATCTTCACCAGACGTTCTTTCCTGATGATGCAGCCCTCTTCTAAAATATCGCTTTCAATATTTTGAAACATCGGTGTCAGAGCATAGGAAAAAACCTGATCCAACACGTCCTGCTTATCCTTGAAGTGACTATAAAACGTCGATCGATTGATCATTGCTCTGTCAGAAATATCCTGAACCGTAATCGAATTATAGTCTTTTTCCTGAATCAGATTGATAAATGCAGTAAAAATCAGCTTCTTCGTTCTGATTACCCGCAAATCTTCTTTTTTTGTTTTTCTCATATTATATGTACCTCTTGTAGGACCAAAAAATCCGTAAAATCAGCAACATATTTTTACGATATGTTGTTTAAAATACATTGTCGCTGATTTTGAGCATTGAATTTCATTCGATTTGATATAAAATTAACTATGTTTAGTATAATCAACAAGTGTTGCATATTCAACACTGCTTGTTTATTTCGGAGTTTTATCAAGGAGATTTTTTATGGAGCCAAAATCATTAAGAGGCGGCATTGACGTCGGGTCAACAACCGTCAAAGTCGTTATCATGGATGAAAACAATGATTCTGTCTACCAAACCTATCAGCGCCACTTCTCTGACGTCAAAAAAGCCAGTGAAAAAGTTTTGCGAGAGGCAGCAGAAGCGGTTGGTTTGGATACGCCGATTTCATTTACGATTACCGGCTCGGGCGGCATGGGCCTGGCCGACGTCTTGAACCTCAAATTCATCCAGGAAGTTATCGCCTGCACCAAAACGGTCGAAGTCATTTGTCCGCAAACCGACGTTGCCATTGAACTTGGCGGCGAAGATGCCAAAATCACGTTTTTCGGCGCATCGCTTGAACAAAAAATGAACGGATCGTGTGCCGGCGGAACCGGGGCCTTCATTGATCAGATGGCAAGTCTGCTGAAAACCGATGCCAATGGTCTGAACGAACTGGCAAAAGGATATACGCACATTTATCCGATTGCCTCGCGCTGCGGCGTTTTTGCCAAGACTGACATTCAGCCGCTGATCAACGATGGCGCGCGTCAAGAAGACCTCGCTGCTTCGATTTTTCAGGCTGTCGTCAATCAGACGATTGCAGGTCTTGCATCCGGCCATAAGATTCAGGGCAACGTTGCTTTTTTGGGCGGTCCGCTTTACTTCATGAGCGAACTTCGCCAAAGATTCATCGAGACGCTGCATCTTAAAGAAGAAAACGTCGTCTTTCCTGAAAATCCGCAGCTCTTCGTGGCCAAGGGCGCTGCATTTTACGCAGGCGAAGAAGAACCGACGACCATCGCAAACCTGCTTGACTCGCTTGCCCATATCGGTTCTGCGCTTCAACCGACAAAATCTCTCGATCCGCTCTTCAACAACGAAGAAGAGCTGAAAGAATTTCGCGATCGCCATGCCAAAGCCAAAGTTGACTTTCGTCCGCTTGAAACATATTGCGGCAACGCTTATCTGGGAATCGATGCCGGTTCGACAACGACCAAAATCGTTTTGATGAGCGAAGACAAGAAAATTCTTTACACTTGGTACGGCAACAATGACGGTGATCCTCTTCAAAAGACGATTGATATTTTGACGGAAATGTACAAGCATCTTCCGGAAAACGTCACGATTGCCAAAGCATGCACGACCGGATACGGTGAACATCTGATCAAAAGCGCTTTGAAAGCCGATCTCGGAGAAGTCGAAACGGTCGCTCACTATAAGGCAGCACACTACTTCCAGCCAAACGTCGATTTTATTCTGGACATCGGCGGACAGGACATGAAAGCCATGCACGTTAAAAACGGTGCGCTTTCAACGATTCAATTAAACGAAGCCTGCTCATCCGGATGCGGGTCTTTCATTGAAACGTTCGCGCAATCGCTTCAATACGACGTCAAGGACTTCGCCAAAGCAGCCTTGCTCGCTGAAAACCCGGCCGATCTCGGCTCTCGCTGCACCGTCTTCATGCAATCGCGCGTCAAGCAGGCTCAAAAAGAGGGTGCATCTGTCGGTGACATTTCTGCCGGACTTTCAATGTCCGTCATCAAAAACGCCTTGTTCAAAGTCATCAAGGCTCACTCCGCCGAAGACCTCGGTCAGCACATCGTTTGCCAAGGCGGAACTTTCTACAACGAAGCCGTCTTGCGCTCATTTGAAAAGCTTAGCGGTCAAAACGTCATCAGGCCAAACATTGCCGGCTTGATGGGGGCTTACGGCGCTGCTCTGATTGCCGAAGAACACTCAAAAGCAGACGACGTTTCAACGATCATGACGACGGAAGAAATGGCAGGTTTGACTTGCGACAAGACGTTTGAACACTGCGGTCGCTGCGAAAACAACTGTCTGTTGACCATCACGCACTTCAATGACGGTCGCAGCTTCATTACGGGCAATCGCTGCGAAAAAGGTCTGCGGATCAAACTTGCTCCAAAAGATCAGCGCGTCAACCTTGTTAAAGAAAAATATCATAAGCTCTTCTCGTACCGTCCGCTAAGAAAGAAGCTCGCAACGCGCGGCACGATCGGAATTCCGCGCGTGCTCAACATGTACGAAAACTATCCTCTTTGGGCAACGTTCTTTAAAGAACTCGGCATCAGAGCCGAAATTTCAACCCGTTCATCAGAAGAGATGTATGAATCAGGGATCGAAACGATTCCGTCGGATACGGCATGCTACCCTGCCAAAATGGTTCATGGCCACATTCAATGGCTGATCGACAATGGTTTTAAGACTATTTTCTATCCTTGCGTCGTTTACGAACGTCAAGAAGCAAAGGATGCCAACAACCACTTCAACTGCCCGATCGTCCAATCTTATCCTGACGTCATTCGCATGAACGTCGATGAAATTCGCAACGGCCAGGTCGACTACAGGAATCCGTTCCTGAATCTGGCAGATTTTTCATCAACCGCAAAGAACCTCTACGAAACGTTCAAAGATTTCGGCGTGACGCAAAAAGAAGTCGAAGATGCCTTGAGCGCTGGATTTAAAGAAATGGACAACTTTAAACGCTGGATCCAAAATCGCGGTGAAGACACGTTGATGATGATGCGTCAAAACGGTCAGCACGGGGTCGTTTTGGCCGGACGTCCGTACCACCTCGATCCGCAAATCAACCGCGGGATTTCGCAGATCATCTGTGCCGAAGGGTTCAACGTTTTGACAGAAGACAGTATTTCTCACATGGGCAACGTCGAAGGACTGCGCATCGTCAACCAATGGACTTATCACTCGCGCTTGTTTGCGGCCGCAAGAGTTGCCGCAAAGATTCCTGAACTGGAATTCGTTCAGCTTAATTCGTTTGGCTGCGGCATCGATGCCATTACGACCGATCAAGTCGAAGAAATTCTTTCACGCTACAATCGTTTGTACACCGTGCTCAAGATCGACGAAGGAACGAACATCGGCGCAATTCGCATCCGAATCCGTTCGCTCAAGGCCGCCGTTTTGGAACGCGACGAACGCCACATCGTTCCGGAAAAGCTTTACGACCTTGAACGTCCGAAGCAGTTTACGAAGGACATGCGCAAAAAGCATACCTTGCTGATGCCGATGCTTTCGCCGATTCACCAGTCAAATCTGGTTGACGTTGCGTTAAGAGCATCCGGCTACAACGTCGTCAACTTGCCGGTTGAAAGACAGCATTCGGTTGACGAAGGAATCAAGTACGTCAACAATGATGCATGCTACCCTGCAATCATCACGATCGGTCAGATGATCGAAGCACTGAAGAGCGGCAAATACGACCTCGACAACGTTTCCGTCATGATGACACAAACAGGCGGCGGATGTCGTGCGACAAACTACATTCCCTTGATCAGAAAAGCACTCAAGGATGCCGGTTTCCCGCAGGTTCCGGTCATCTCAATGTCGCTTAACGCCAAAGGCACCGAAAAGTCTCCGGGCTTCAAACTGACGCTTCCGCTTGTCAAGCGCGTTGCCTTGGCCTTCCTTTACGGAGACCTGTTCGAGCGCGTCGTATACCGCACGAGGCCTTATGAAACGGAAGAAGGATCAGTTGATGCCCTTCACAAAGAATGGCTTGACAGAATTCAGTCCAACGTCAAAAACGGCAGTTTCCACGAATTTAAGCGCAACGTTTCAAAAATCGTCGAAGATTTCGACAACATTCCGTTGACCGACGAAAAGAAGCCGCGCGTTGCCATCGTCGGCGAAATTCTTGTCAAATATTCGCCGATTGCAAACAACAATATCGTTCGCGTGCTTGAAAACGAAGGTGCTGAAGTCGTTTGTCCGGACATCGTCGGATTCATGAACTACTCGCTTTACAACCAGGTTTACAAATATGACCATCTTGGCGGCTCAAAGAAGAGCAAGTTTTTGGCCGAACTGGCCATCAAGATGATTCGCCTTTGCGAAAAGCCAATGAACGAGGCATTGAAGAATTCCGAACGTTTTGATGGCATCGAAGCCATCGAACAAATCGCAGATGGCGCCCAAGATATTTTAAGCCTGGGCAATCAAACCGGTGAAGGCTGGTTCCTTACCGGCGAAATGGTCGAAAGCCTGCAAAACGGCGTCAACAACATCGTCTGCATGCAGCCGTTCGGATGCTTGCCTAACCACGTTGTCGGCAAGGGCGTCGTTAAAGAGCTTCGTTCCAAGTACCCGATGGCAAACATTGCTTTGGTTGATTACGACCCGAGTCTGTCATTCGTCAACCAGCTCAACCGGATCCGTTTGATGTTGGCAACGGCCAAGAAAAACATGACTGAAAACGTTAAGTGATCCGATCGTCGCTCGTCGTCGATCAGGCAAAAAATATCGCTGGCTTTTTTATTTAATGCCCCTTACCTTCAAAGTCTTAAATCAGGCTTTGGCGGTAAGGGGCATTTTTAAATTCCGTTTTGACGAAAATGATTTCTGAATCCGCTCCAAACCATTCATTTTATATCACCTTTAGTTCAAAAAATACAAAAATATTCCTAATTTCTTCAAAAATGTGATAAAATGACAATATAATTATTTGGGGGTTTGAGAACGGATGAAATTTGCCGAGATTTGGTTAACAGGTTTAACATGGTTCTTGTGGATTCTTTTTGCAATGTTTCTGATCAGCAACATGTGGGGATGGGCTGCGCTTTATTTCGTAATCGCATCAGTTGCTTGCAACATTGATCCAAAGAGCGCGGACAAAGCTGAAACAACTGTCAAAGAGGCCATTGCCACAACGGAATTGCAATAAAGAAGAGGCGAAAAAATGTTTTCCTCTTGAATTGCATTAAATGTCGAACAAAGGCTGCCGAAAATCGGCTGCTTTTGTCCGGCATTTTTCGATTTTGATACATATTTTGCCAAATGCGGTGCCTGATGAATCAGCACGCCAAGCTCTCAGGCCAATTTTTCTCATCCTCTATTGCTAATCAGAACGCAAAAAGCCTTGATTTCAGGCACCTCTTTTTTGCGAAAGCTTGATAACGCGTTTTCCGTTTGATTCCGGAATCGTATTGGCATAATCTTCATGATAAATAAAGCCCGATCCGCCGAACTTTTGAAAGATTGCCGCAGTTTCTGCCAGATTTTCAAGCATCCGTCCGTTTTCCAACGTTTGGAACATGCAAACGTACTCGCCCGCTTCTTTTATGAATTCGCCGTCATCGTCACGATAAAAAATTGCTGCAGGCTTAAGCTTTTTTTCATCAATTATGACTCCGTACTGCATCCCGAGCTCAATCGAGTTGACGACGAAGTGTTTATTTAGTTTTTGATCAACGATCCCGTATCGTTTCGCTTCAGCCTGTTCAAAAAAGACCGTCCCCGATCCTATTTTCATGAATTCATTCATGCGCTTGATCAAAAAATCAAGTTCGCGTTGCCGTTTTTCCAACAGTTTCATTTTTTCATCCAAAGCCAGGCGTTTTTCTCGCATGAATTCAGCCTGTTCAACAAGCACGTCCTTCCTGAAAAAACTCTGAATTTCATCAAGCGATGCTCCCAATTCCTGGAGCATCTTAATCGTTGCCATCTTGTCGCACTGCATGACGTCATAGAAGCGATAGCCGTTTTTTGCGACTCGAACCGGTTTCAAGAGACCGATTTCATCATAAAAATAAAGCGTTTTTTTCGTGACGTGGCAGAGTTTGGCAAAGTTGCCCGTACTAATTTCGGTTAATTTCATCTTGACTGTCCTCTTAGGTGATACTTTATAAGAACATTATAGCCTTTTTTTGAGGGGGATTGAAATGACACAAGAATTGACAACAACTGAAATCAAAGCCAAAATTCGCCTGTTTGCCTGGCCGATTACGCTGAGCATGCTGGTTGCGCAGCTTTACAGCGTCATCGACATGGCCGTGATCGGACGTTTTCTGGGTGCAAACGAACTGGCCGCAGTCGGAAATGCCGCCAACGTCATCATGGTTTTCTTGGCTATTTCCGGTGGCCTTGAGATGGCCGTTGAAATCATCGTTTCGCAGCTAATCGGACAAAAAAATCAGGACTCTTTAGCACAAACGACGCGAACGGTGCTGGCTTTTGACGGCATATGCGGCATCATCGTCGCCATTTTGGGCATCTTCTGTTTACCCGCTGTATTTCATCTGATCAGCGTCCCGGACAACCTGATGCGCTACGCTTTGATTTACGGCAGAATCTATCTGGCCGGTCTTTTTCTGATTCACGTCTATGACGGAGGCCGTGCAATTCTGACCGCTGCAGAAGATACGAAAAAAAGCTTTTATCTGATGCTGACAACGACTGTTCTAAATCTTATTTTTAATTTGCTTTTTATCGTCGGACTCAAGCTCGGCGTGGCCGGATCCGCCATGGGCACCGTTTTGGCCCAGCTCATCGGTGCGCTTTTGACTCTCAAGCTTTTGGAAGACAAATTTCATTTTGCAAAATGCAGCGGCAGAATTTTCAATGCAAAACAAATCAAAAACGTTCTTCATATCGCTTTGCCGACGACTTTCCAGCAGTTCGTCGTAACGTTTGGCGGCGTGCTCATTCAAAGTTTCGTCAATCCGTTCGGACGAGAGGTCATCATCGGCTACGTCGCAATTCTTCGCATCATGAACTTTTTCAGAATCGTTTTGGTGGGACTGGCACAAACCTTGACCGTTTACGGGGCCCGGCTCATTTCGGCCAGACAGTTTTCAGGCTTCAAAAAGGTCTACCGCGAGTGCAGCAAAATCGGCCTTTGGTACTGTGCTTTGCAGGCAGTCGTTTTTGTCTTTTTTTCAAAATACATTGCCGCAATCTTCTTTGATGTTTCAAAGCATCCAAAAGCGCTCGCGTTTTTTTCGGCATACCTTTTGGCATTCCTGTTCATCCAGGTTGCAAGCATTTTTAAATTTCAAAACGAAGGTCTGCTGCGTTCAACCGTGCAAATGAAAAAATACCTCTGCTGCAACGTCGGCGAACTCTTCCTGCGAATTTTTCTGACGTTTGTTTTAATCAGACTCTCCTTCTTTTCGACCAACGTTTTTTGGATAGGAGAATTGCTTGCGCGCTTCCTGATGCTCCTGCTGTCAACTTGCTATCTGAAAAAAACGACGGACGGATGGAAGAAAGAAGAAAAAGGCTGTTGACAATAAATTAATATTTAACTCGTGATAAATGAGAAGCAATGAAGAGATGAGTAGTCAGATGCGTTCTTACAGAGAGCCGTTGGGTGATGGAAAACGGCAGAAACGCTTCTTTCGAAGATGGTCTCGGAGCTGTTTGAACGGTGAGTCTCAAGGCAAGCCGGGCACGGTCAGCGCCCGATAAAGCGCTCGGGTCTTCTGCATTCGTCAGCGGAGTACCCGTCGAGGTTGCGATTGCGAGGTCGCGACAAAACAGGGTGGTAACACGTGAAAACGTCCCTGGGGCAATGGTCCCCGGGGGCGTTTTTTATTTATAATGAAAAAGAGCGTCTTCTCCGAATCAGCAATTCGGAAAAAACACTCTTTTTATTATTTAGAAATTCGTTAAAGCAAAGGATATTTTGGAAAAACGTTTTTACTCTACCGTCACGCTCTTTGCAAGGTTGCGCGGCTTGTCGACGTCATATCCGCGCTGCTTGCTCGTATAGTATGCGAGCAGCTGAGCTGGCACGATCGAAACCAGCGGCGTCAGCAACGGATGAACATCCGGCAACACGATTTGATCCCCTGCATTTGACAGAGATCGTGAGACGATCGTGATGACGTTTGCCCCGCGAGCAATCACTTCCTGAACGTTGCTTCTCGTGTGTGCTGCGGTTTTTTCGTCAGTAATGATTGCAATCACCGGGGTACCTTCTTCGATCAAGGCAATCGTACCGTGCTTAAGTTCACCGGACGCAAAACCTTCAGTCTGGACATAGGAAACTTCCTTGAGCTTGAGCGCCGCTTCAATTGCCGTATCATAGTCAATTGAACGTCCGATGTAAAATGCATTGCGCGTCGTCTTGAGATTTTTTTCAGTCAGCTCTTCGATTTCGTGCTTTTCGTCAACCATCGTTTGCATCGCGTTTGCAACTTTGGCAAGTTCCAAATGAATGTCAAAATCTTTGGCGGCCTCAATTCCGCGTTCTTCTCCCAGCTTCTTGGCCAAGATTGCTTCGACTGCAATTTGCGCCGTATATGCTTTCGTCGAAGCAACGGCAATTTCCGGACCGGCATGCAAAAGCAGCGTATAGCTTGCTTCGCGCGACAATGTTGAGTTCGGAACGTTCGTAATCGTCAGGCTCGGGTAGCCCAGCTCATTCGTTTGAACAAGGACCTGACGGCTGTCGGCCGTTTCGCCGCTTTGCGTCAGATAGATGAAGAAAGGTTTTTCGGAAAGAAGCGGCATATTGTAGCCGAACTCTGACGAAACGTGTACTTCCGTCGGAATCTTAGCCAGCTTTTCGAACAATTCGCGACCGACAAGTCCCGCATGATAGCTCGTGCCTGCAGCAACGATGTAGATGCGGTCGCTTGCTTCAATTGCCTTCAGCAAATCGGCTTCAATTTTGATATTGCCGTTTTCATCGAAATATTCCGTTGCAAGTTTTCGCATGACGGCTGGTTGCTCATCGATTTCCTTCAACATATAATGCTCATAAGCGCCTTTTTCAGAAGCACTTGCGTCTTGATCGACGTAAAAAGGCTTTCGTTCAATCTTCTTGCCGTTCTTATCTTCAATTTCGATGCTGTCCGGCTTGACGACGACAACGTCTCCGTCCGTCAATTCAATGAACTCGTGCGTTTCCTTAAGCATTGCCATCGAATCAGAACAAACCGCATTGAAACCTTCGCCAACGCCGATCAACAACGGACTTTTTGATTTTGCGACATACAAGGTTTCGGGATCTTCTCGATCCATCAGCAAAAATGCGTACGAAGAAGATTCGTCAAGCACGCTGATCGTCTTTTTGAAAGCTTCCTTCGTTTCAAGTCCTTCGTTTGAAAAATGTTCAACCATCTGAACGACGACCTCAGTATCCGTTTCGCTTGCAAAATGCACGTCCGACAGATACTTCGCCTTCAATTCCTTAAAATTGCCGATGACGCCGTTGTGAACGAGATAAAAGCGTCCATTTTCCGAAATGTGCGGATGCGCATTCGTTTCACTCGGAATTCCGTGCGTAGCCCAACGCGTGTGTCCGATGCCGGCAGTTCCCTTTACGTCAGCCGTTACTTTGTCCTTTAAATCAGCGATGCGTCCTTTGACCTTAACGAGAAAATCATTTCCGTTGCCGTTGTTTACATAGATGCCTGCCGAATCATAACCGCGATATTCAAGTTTTTCCAAGCCGTTGATCAAAATTTCAACAGCATTGTCCTTGCCTGTAATTCCAACAATTCCACACATTTTAAGTTTCCATCCTTTTGTCTTTTTCTTTAGATTGGTTGTTATCATTTTAAATTGGTATATTCCATTATTTTTCTTGGAAACCCAATCAGCATGTATAATATACCGCTTCTATAAAATGATGTCAACAAAAACATCAAAATTGGTACAGGTATAGACCAATGGTGTGATGAAACATATGCCCCCTTTTTTTGCTGCATTATTTCCTTAAATATGCTTATGATAAGTGTTATACGCACTAAATTTTTCGATGCGACGTGCTTTTGGTAAAATCCAGGGCGGCCGATGGCAATCGACTTCTTGAATTTGAAAAAAATCGCTGCAGCATATTTACCGTTTACGGACAAATTCCAGGAATCGACGTTTTGCCCGTAATCAGAGGACGGCATTTACGGGCGAATCTTCAAAACCGGCATTTTGCCCGTAATCATTCCCTGGCGTGCGGAGGTGGCGAAAAAATGTTCTACTGCCGCCTCCAAATTTGAGGCACACGGTCCTGAAAGTAGACAAAAACCAGGGGAAATGTGTGATTTTTGTCTACCGGACCCTCCGAAACCGGGGGGCGCGGTCCCGTAAGTAGAACAAAATCTCCAAAAATCGGAAAAATGTTCTACCGCTGCCTCCAAATTCGGCCCGCGCGGCCTCGAAAGTAGAACAAAATCCCGAAAAATTGAGAAAATGTTCTACCGTTGCCTCCAAATTCGGCCCGCGCAGCTCCGAAAGTAGAACAAAATCCCGAAAAATTGAGAAAATGTTCTACTTGGTTACCTTCACCAAAACAGTGTGGACTCAGATTACGGGCAAATCTCAGAAATCAATGTTTTGCCCGTAACCGAAGTCAGGTGCAGTGATTGAGCAGTTGCAGCGCAGCACTGCATTTGGCAAAATCACTGCCGTTTACGGACAAATCGATTAAAATGGGCACTTTGTCCGTAATTAGCCTGCTCCAAAAATGCCGATTACGGACAAAATGGTCAAAAACGGCCGTTTGTCCGTAAAAATTCAGACGTTTCGACCTCGATTTTACGGACAAATGCTCCAAAAAGCCGGCTTTGTCCGTAAATTCTCATCATAATGACCAAAAATTTACGGACAAATCACCGGAAAATACCAGTTTGTCCGTAAAATGCGTTTTGCTTACGGACAAATGCTCCAAAAACCCCGGTTTGTCCGTAAAATTCGTGTAAAATCTTGGCGCACCGCCCAGAATTAAGAAAAAATCCGTGCCAATCACCGGCACGGGTTTTCGTCAACATTCAATTGCGTACGGTCTCATGACCGCTCGCTTCCACACCTTTTACCCTAACAAGCTTGCCGCATCCTCATCCACAATAACGATCGCATCATCATGATTTTGCAGAACGCTTGCAGGAACTTCTTCGGTCGGTTCTCCTTCAACCATCTTCTTGATTGCGTCAGCCTTATTTTTGCCGTATGCTTCAAGCAAAACGGTCTTTGCCTGCATGATTTCGCCGATTCCCATTGAATATGCATACTTCGGAACGTCGTTTTCGTTTTCGAAGTAGCGCGCATTTGCTACAATCGTCGATTCCGTCAAGTGAATCTTTTGCGTTTTGCCGTCAAAAGCAGACCCTGGCTCATTAAAACCGATGTGTCCGTTGCGACCGATTCCAAGCAGCTGCAGGTCGATCGGATTTTCTGCGATAATCTTGCTGTAGCGTTCGCATTCAGCTTTTGCATCATCATTTTGACCGTCAGGAAGATATGAATGAGCGAACGGCTTCTTTTCAAACAGATGCTTTTTCATGTAATAATGGTAGCTTTGCGGATTATCAGCCGATAAGCCGACATATTCGTCAAGGTTTATTGAAATGCAGTTCGAAAAATCGAGGTCGCTATCGCATAATTCCTGATAAGTCGTTTTAGGCGTGCCACCAGTTGCCAGGCCAAAAACGGTTGCTCCTTCGTCAAGTTTTTCCTTAAAAATTTCAAATGCCTTCTTGCCGCCTTCTGCTGCATTTTTAACAATAATAACTTTCATTTTGAATTCCTCCTCGAAAAAACTGTCACGCTCTTATTGGTATAGACCAATTATATACCATAACTCCGAAACTTGCAACAGTTTTCATAACATCTTCAAAAACTGCACTCTCATCGCGAAGAAAACGGTTAATCACACTTTATTTTTCATAACGCGGAACGTAAAAAAGAACCGAGCAAAACTCGGTCCTTTCAAGGAAGTATTATATGGAAATCATCTTTAGAATTGATCAATCAACAACTGGCGAATCTCTTCCAAGCTTGGTTGGCGAGGGTTTGCCGTCGTGCATTGATCGTTGTAAACCAAATCGCACAATTTGTCCAAAGCACCGTCAAAGGCTTCTTTAGTAACTCCGTTGGCCGAAAGCTTAGGAGTTACGTCAACGGCCTTCATCAGTTCTTCAATCTTGTTGCACAATGCTTCGACCAAATCAGCATCTGTTCTGCCTTTCAATCCAAGCGCACGCGCGATGTCTGCATAATCCTTTTGAGCACGATAAACTTCGTAGCGTGGGAACGGTGTTCTCTTGACCTTGCCGGATGCGCCGTTGAAACGAATCACGTGCTGCATCGCAATCGAAATCGCAAGGCCGTGAGGAAGTCCGAATTCACCGCCAGTCTTGTGAGCAAGCGAGTGATTGATGCCAAGGAAAGCATTTGCGAAGGCCATGCCGCCAAGAGTAGCAGCATAGTGCATGTTTTCGCGAGCAGTTTCGCCTTCAAGCGTAGGATTCTTAGGGTCATAATTGTAGGATTTTTCAAGGTTTTCAAATACGAGCTTGATTGCCTGAAGCGACCATGGGCGCGTGAAGTCTGAAGCCATTACGGAAACGTATGACTCAAGCGCATGTGACAGCGTATCGAGACCCGACCATGCAACTGTTCTCTTCGGAACCGTCATGACAAATTCAGGGTCGACGATCGCAACCTGAGGCGTCATTTCGTAGTCGGTCAACGGATACTTAACGTGCGTGTTGTCATCCGTAATAACCGCATACGGCGTAACTTCGGAACCGGTACCTGAAGTTGTCGGGATGCAGAAAAGTTTCGTGTGCGTGCCATGATGGAACTTGACGATTCTCTTGCGGATATCAACGAATTTTTGCTGCAGACGAGTGAACAGTTCGCTGACTTTTTCGTAGCTTTCAAGGAAGCCAGGTTCTTGTTCAAGAGAGTATTCATAGATGTAGCGCGCAATCTTGGCAGCATCCATTGCGGAACCGCCACCGATGGCAATAACGGTATCCGGTTGGAATTCTTCCATCTGGCGTGCGATTTCCATCGTCTGTCCCAACGTCGGATCAGGATGAACAGTTCCGTAAAGGGATGTCTTTACCGGATTTTCGCGTGCTTCAAGCTCATCGTAAACCTTGTCGACGAAGCCGAATTTAACCATTCCAGGATCGGCAACGATCATTGCGCGATCAATGTGCTCCGTTTCGTCCGTCAAGTATGACAAGGCATTCTTTTCGTAGTAGATTTTTTCTGGTAAACGAACCCATTGAGGACGATTACGACGTTTTGCGACCGTCTTGACATTCAACAGGTCTGAAGTTGATAAGTTGTGTGACAATGAATTCTTCCCCCATGACCCGGTTCCAAGCGTCAAAGATGGACGTAACGCATCCGTATAGATGTCGCCGATACCGCCGATTGAATCCGGTTGATTTACCAAGATGCGAGCAGCCTTTGTCTTGTCGGCAAATTCGTTTAAGAACGGATCTGCCTGAGAACCAATCTGAATGGCCGCATTGTGACCGGCACCTTGGTAGTCGAGCAGTGCGGCAACGATCTTGATGCCGTCTTCTCTGTCTTTTGCCTTATAAACCGAAAGGAGCGGAGAAAGCTTTTCTGATGAGAGCTTTTCGCCGATGTTCTTCGGATCGAGTTCAAACATGATGACGTCTTTTCCTTCAGGCAAATCAATGCCGGCATTTTCGGCAATCCAACGAGCCGGTTTGCCGGCAACCGGTCCGTTTACGCCGTGCCTGTCATTGAAGACGAAATCAGCCAGCTTTTCGTAGTCTTTTTTAGGAAGCAGGTATGCGCCCTTTTCTTCCATCTTCTTCATCCAATCCTTGTAAACAGGTGCTTCGATGACAACCGAATTTTCGGTTGCGCAAATCATCCCGTTGTCGAAACGCTTGGACAAAAGCAAGTCTTCAACCGCACGGTCAAGGTGTGCCGTATGATCAACGAAGACTGCACCATTGCCGGCACCAACGCCCATTGACGGGTTGCCCGACTTGAGTGCGGCATTGACCATTCCTGGACCGCCCGTTGCAAGAATCGATGCGATCTTTCTGTTTTGGATCAGCGCCGTCGTATTTTCAATTGACGGAGTTTCAACCCATTGAATGATGTTTTTCGGAGCTCCGGCTGCAACGGCTGCTTCATAAACGATTTGTGCAGCATGAACGGAACATTTTTGAGCTTGCGGATGGAAAGCAAAGACAATCGCATTTCTCGTCTTAAGCGCCATCAGAGATTTGAACATTGCCGTCGAAGTCGGATTCGTCGTCGGGACGATGCCGGCTAAAACACCGAGCGGTGCGGCAATTTGAACTTCGCCTTTGATCTTGTCTTCAGCGATGATTCCGACGGTTTTTTCATCCTTGATTGCGTTATAGATATTTTCGGTTGCAAAACGATTCTTGGTATCCTTATCTTCAACGACGCCGCGATTTGTTTCCTCCACCGCTTCATGAGCAAGCATCAAAGCCGCCTCAGAACCAGCCAGTGCGGCTGCAGCAACGATTTTGTCAACTTGATTCTGCGTAAAATGCGCATATTCGCTTTCAGCAGCTACTGCTTTATCAACGAGGGTATCGGTATACTTGCGAGCAGCTTCCATTCGTGCTGCTTTTTCTTCTTCAGTCAAAACTTTTTTCTTTGGCTTCGTAGCTTCTTTTTCCATATTATAATACCTCCCAAAAAAATCACTGGTTACACTTTCAGCATGCATGCAAGATTTTCATAATGTGAAAAACTTCACTAATTATAATATATCTTTATGAGAGCGATTTCAAGTGCTTTTGGCAACTTTTTACAATTTTTTTACCGGCGCTTTTTGGCATAATCTCAACAACTTAGATTATATAAGCATTTTTAAATGTTATTTATATTGATTGTAATCGTGAAAAAACTTTGATCAATCACATTCCAATTGTGCAAAATTCACAAAAAAGCAGGAAAAACAAATACTGTATTTAACATAAAATTTATGCTAATATTAAACTACCAAAAAGGAAGGGGCGGAGAAAAAATGATTATCTCTGATTTTTTAAACATGTTGTTGTCAGGCGGGCTGACCACCTTTGTTATCGTCATCATTCTTGCGATTCTGATCGCTTCATATAAGAAAGCCAGTCCAAATGAAGTCTTGATCATCACCGGCGGATGTCTCGGAAAAAAAGGACCTTACTTGATTGAAGATCCCGAAACGCATACGCGCGTCAAAGTCGTCAAGGGCGGGGGCGCCTTTGTCATTCCGTTCATTCAGCAGGCCGAATTTCAAACGCTCGACACGTTCAACGTCGACGTTTCGGTTGAAGACATCATGACGATCGATGCCGTTCCGGTCGATGCGTCCGCCAACGCTTTGCTTCGCGTCGGCTCAACGCCGGAACTGATCGCCAAAGCCGCTGAAAAAACGCTCGGCTTAAGCGAAGAAGAACGTCAAAGCCAAATGATCGAAGTCGTTCGCGGCGGCGTTCGCGAAGTTTTGTCGGGACTGACGCCAAAGCAGGCAAATGATCGTGCCGAATTCCAGAATCAGGTCAGACAAAGCATCGAAGAAACTTTTGCCAACCTCGGGCTTGAAATCACGGCGCTTCAAATTACGAAAATCAGCGACAAAAACGGCTATTACGATTCTTTGAGCGCCAAGGAAATTGCCGATAAGCGTTCCTATGCGCGCCAAGCCAAGGCCGAAGCCGAAAAAGAAGCACAGCTTGTCGAAGTCAAAAACAATCAGGAAGCCCAAGAAGCACAGCTTCAGTCAAAACGCTATATTTCAGACAAGACCAAGGAAACCGACGTGGCAATTGCCCAAAACGATGCCCAGGTTCAAACCGAAAAAGCCAAAGCAGAGCAGGCTTACGCAATTGAAAAGGCCGTCCAGGAGCAGACTCTGAAAGAAAAGGAAATCATCGTTCGCGAAAACGAATTGAAATCAACCGTTATCGCGCAACAAAATGCCGAAGCACAAGCTGTCCAGATCAAAGCAGAAGCAGACGCCAATGCTTTGCGAATCAAGGCTCAGGCTGACAAGGACGCACAAAATCTCAGTACCGACGCCAATGCCTATTCGATTCGCGAACAAGGGCAAGCCAGCGCCGACAAGATTCAAGTCGAAGGACAAGCCAATGCCAAAGCGCAGGAAGCCATCGCCAAAGCGCTTGAACAAAACGGACAGGTTGCTCTTGCCATGGCAATCATCGATAAGCTTCCGGAAATTTCCGCATCCTATGCGCAAGCAGTCGCCAGCATTGATCAGCTGACCGTTTTCGACGGTGCTGCCGGAGTTTCAGGCCAAACCAACGAAGGCTTGGCCCAATCCTTGGCATTCATCAAGGATGCGACCGGCATCGACGTGGCCGAACTCGTCAACAAACGTGCTGATGGAACGACGACTTTGAATCGTCCGGTTCCCGTTGAAGAAAACAAATAACAAAAATCATCGATCCGTGCTTGTTTTGCAGCACGGATTTTTTGTCGCAAAATGCAGAGCCGCCTTCAACCTGTCTTTTCGACCAAAATAGACATGAAGCTTTCTTTCGCCTTTCCGCCTGAACGCTCAATTTGTTCCGAACTAAAGCCGGGTCGTCATTTTTCACGTCAAACAAAACATATGCTAAACTGTATTTGCAAGGGGGGCTTAACATGAGTTACGTAGTTCAAAAAAAGATTGCGAACGTTTTCAAAAAGCAAGTGTCAAAAAATGGCTTCGACCACGTATCAGTGAGTTCGATCATGCGTGCAACCAATATCAGGCGTCAGACGTTTTATGAGTGCTTTTTGGATAAATATGATTTGTTGCGTTGGCAAGTCAACGATACGCTGGAAGAAGTCATCGACAACAACATCGACTATCTGCCGTGGCAAAGCATCATGAAACTTTTCATCTATGAAGTCGATGCCAATCGCAGATACTATTTTGAATGCCTGAGTCAGCATGAAGTCGACGTTTCAGACCTTTTCGCCCTTCACCTGGCAGTTTTGCTGGCTCATATCATGGACCGGAAAAAACTGAACAAAAACAAAAAAGCTCGTGCAAGTATGTGGATAACCTGCCTTGGAATCTCCAATTCGATTATCCACAACACGCTTTCTAACGAGCCTGTTGATTATGAACTTTTGGTTGTGCAAGCCATTTATGCGGTGGAATTTTCATTCGACGTTTCCTAGCATCAATGTCTGCAATCGGAACGCATGCCGCCTCAAAACGGTCTGACCTCCAAAAAACTACCATTCCGGTGCGTCGACCTTTGTTTTCAATGCCTTCAGCCAATTTTCGTCCTCAATTTTGAGAAGAGTCAGAGAAATGCCCCTTATCCCGAACGAAGTCAGAAACGTCCCCGCCTTATCGAACCCGATGCTGATTTCTTCAGCCTCCAACAGTTCGCAAACGTCATTGTTGAAAATAAGCTGCTCCATTTTCGTCACTTCTCCAAGCGAGTTGACAAGCACGGCATACATGTCCTGCGACTTGAAGCCAAAACTCAGCTTGAGCTTTGAAATCAGTTCGCGCGCAAGCATTTCGGAAGATTCAAAGCGCTCTTTGCGATAGCCTTCTTCGCCGTGAATCCCGATTCCGTAGTAGATTTCGTTTTCTTTGAGCAAAAAATTGTCGCCTGAAAAAGCCACCCCGATCGTTTTGACGTTTTCTAAAAGTTCGTCCGCAACCTGTTGCAATTCTTCGACAGAGGCGCCATTTTTCGCATAAGCCCCCAAGATCTTATGGAAAAATACAGTGCCGGCAACGCCTCTGCGTCTTTTTTCAAATGATGCAGCGTCCACCGATATATCGTCTTTGACAATCGCCATCCCGACTTTCCACCCTGCATTTTCCAAAAAAAGACGTGCTTTGCAGAATTCATCCACATCTCTTTCAAAGTTTTTCACAATGTAGAAAACACGTTTTTTGCTTGTCAATTTCTGCGTGACTTCGATAATTTCTTTTGCAGTCGGCGGAACGAACAATTCGCCTGAAACTGCCCCTGCCAGCATCCCGTCGCCCACAAATCCCCAATGTGCCGGATCATGTCCGGATCCTCCACCGGAAATCAGCGGCACGATTTCGTCTTTAAAATTTCGATTGATGAACCCCCGCGTGCCTGCGACGTGCTTTAGCGTCGGATACGCCCTTTTGATACCTTCTTGAAGATCGTCAAGCATCGTTTCTTTCCCATTTGTTAACTTCATGACACTCACCTTCTCAGAAAATAGCATCTCTAACTCAATTATACATTTTCAGCCGAGAAATTCACGGACAATTACGCAAAACTGTCCGCTTTATTTGTAAGCGTAAACATTTTAGAATATAGGCGACAGATAAATCAGAACATTCATCGGAGGTAATTGAAATGAAAAAAATTATCAACAACCCTGCTGACTGCGTCCCCGAAATGGTGGACGGACTGGTCAGAACTTATCCACAGATCATTGAACAAATTCCCGGAACGGAAGCAGTCGTCAGAAGCGACAAGGCGTCAATGAAAGGAAAAGTCGGCATCGTCAGCGGCGGCGGTTCCGGGCACGAGCCGACTCATGCCGGTTTCGTCGGAAAAGGGATGCTCAGCGCGGCCGTTTGCGGTCAAGTCTTTACGTCCCCTACCCCTGATCAGATTTACGAAGCCATTAAAGCCTCAGACAACGGAGCCGGCGTCTTCATGGTCGTCAAAAACTATTCCGGTGACGTGATGAACTTCGACATGGCAAAGGACATGGCCGAAATGGACGACATCAGCGTCAAGTCAATCGTCGTCGATGACGACATCGCTGTTGAAAACAGTTTGTATACGCAAGGAAGACGCGGCGTTGCCGGCACGATTTTTATGCACAAGATTCTCGGTTACTATGCACAAAACGGTGCCTCGCTGGATGAAATTGACAAGATCGCACACGTTGTCTTGCCAAACATCAAAACAATCGCAGTTGCACTGTCCGCTGCAACCGTTCCGGAAGTCGGCCGGCCGGGGTTTGAGCTTGCAGAAGACGAAATCGAATTCGGCGTCGGCATCCACAGCGAACCGGGCTATCGCAGAGAAAAGATTCAGCCGTCCCGTGCGTTGGCGGCAGAACTTTTGGAAAAACTTGACGAAAAACTGTTGCTGAACAAGGATAAAAAATATGCGATGCTGGTCAATGGCATGGGGGCGACTCCTTTGATGGAACAATACATCTTCAGCCACGACGTGCTTGATTGGCTCAAAGAAAAAGAAATCTCACCAGTCTTTTCAAAGGTCGGAAATTTCATGACGTCGCTTGACATGGCGGGCATTTCTTTGACTCTCTTCGAACTGAAAGATGATGAGTGGCTCAAGGCATTGGATGCACCGGCCGAAACAATCGCATGGCAGAAAGGATGATTTTGATGGAACTCACAAAAGAATTACTTGCAGAATGGATCAGTCGATTTTATGAAAAAATCCAAAACAACAAAGGATATCTGAGCGATCTGGATGCTGCAATCGGTGACGGCGACCACGGAAACAACATGGCTCGCGGCATGCAAGCCGTTACGGAAAGCCTTGAAAAAAACGAAACCGCTGATACGACTCAGAGTCTGAAACTGATCGCCATGGCTTTGATCAGCAAAGTCGGCGGTGCTTCCGGACCTCTTTACGGCACTGCATTTCTCGAAATGGCCAAAGCAAGCAACGATACCAAAGATCTCGGCGAACTCTTGCAAAAGGCGCTTTCGGGCATCGAAAAGCGCGGCGGAGCACAGCCAAACGACAAGACGATGGTTGACGTTTGGAACAAAGTCGTTTCAAAGGCTGATGACTCATCTTTGACAAATGCGGACATCGAAGCTGCCGTAGAATCGACCAAAGACATGGTGGCCAAAAAAGGACGCGCTTCTTATCTTGGCGAGCGCTCGGTCGGGCACCTCGATCCCGGCGCCGTTTCAAGCGGCTACCTCTTCGAAGCGCTTCTTGAAGCGGAGGGATTATTATGAAATATGGGATAACGCTTGTTTCGCACGTTGAAGAAATCGCTCATGGATTGCCGAAATTGCTGAAGCAGGTCGCACAAGAAGTTCCGATCACGTTTGCCGGCGGGACCTCTGACGGAGACGTCGGCACGAGCATGGAAAAAATTCTTGCGGCTTTTGAAAACAATGAAGCTGATGAGATTTTGGCATTTTATGATTTAGGCAGTTCAAAAATGAATCTTGAATTGGCCAGCGAGATGACTGCAAAAAAGATTCATCTTTACGATACGGCTTTTATCGAAGGAGCATATACGGCCGCAACGCTGCTTCAGGCAAACGTTGCATTGCCGGAGATTGAAAAGCAGCTTGAAGAATTGAAAATAAAATAATTTGGGGGTGTCGATCATGTCAGGATTTACAGGTGAGTTTTTAGGAACAATGGTTTTGATCATTCTTGGCGTTGGATGTTGTGCAGGCGTCAACCTCAAAGGAAACTATGCCAAGGGATCAGATTGGACGTTTGTCTGCTTGGCTTGGGGCATGGCCGTTACTTTCGGCGTTTACGTTGCCGGAAACTTCGGTTCTCAAGGTCATCTCAACCCCGCCGTTACTTTAGGATTTGCAGCATTTGGATTCTTTCCGATAAAATCGGTTCTTCCGTATCTTCTCGGTCAATTCCTCGGTGCCTTTGTCGGTGCGGCAATCGTCATTATTCACTATGCACCGCATTTTCAAGCTGCCAAATCCAGTGCTGAAGGCAACAGCGTCGGTATTTTTGCAACGGGTCCGGCAATCAGAAATCCGCTTTTTAATTTCTTGAGCGAAATGATTGCGACGTTTACGTTCATTTTCTGTCTGCTTAATCTTGGTGATTTTACAAAGGGGCTCAAGCCACTGATCGTCGGGTTGCTAATCATGGTCATCGGTCAGGCTTTAGGCGGAACCACTGGATTTGCCTTGAACCCTGCCCGCGATTTTGCGCCAAGGCTGGCATATGCGATTCTCCCCGTTCCAAACAAGGGGGATGCCAATTGGGAATATGCGTGGGTACCCGTTTTGGGTCCGATCGCTGGCGGACTTGCCGCAGCATTTTTGCAAATGTTTCTTTAAAGATGTTTTTCTGCTTAATCCGAAGATTGTGACAAAAAACTTAAACAAAGCATCTTTTTAAAAAGGCGACGCTGCTCAACCAATTCAGCAAAAATCTCATTCAAATTTACGGACAAACAGCTAATTTTTGATGATTTGTCCGTAAGCAAAACGCATTTTACGGACAAACCTGCTTTTTCCAGTGATTTGTCCGTAAATTTTTGGCCATTATGATGAGGATTTACGGACAGAAGCCGTTTTTCGGAGCGTTTGTCCGTAAAAATGGGTGCAAAACGTCTGAAATCTTACGGACAAACGGCCGTTTTTGCCCATTTTGTCCGTAATCGCCATTTTTGGAACAGTCCGTTTACGGACATCATGCCCATTTTCATCGATTTGTCCGTAAACGACAGTGGTTTTGCCGAATGCAGCGCTCGATCAGTCAGAACGTCTATGCAAGATTAAGGACAACGCCCCTTTTTGGTTTGAGCCACGGTTTTCCCATCCTCGAAATCTTTCGAATTCAATCGTGTCAAATAGCATCAAAAAAAACGGGCACTTTAACGCGTCCGTTTCACTGGTTCAAAAATTGCGCAAGTCAAAGACTCGCTTCGATGTAATGGCAGAAGGTCTGTTGACCTCCGTATGAAAAAGAAATTTCGTTCCGGCTTTTCAGAACATTTTCATTATATGACCTGATATTTGAAAGGACAAGCTGTTAACGATAACAAGTTTCTCAGTTGAGTTTTCTGTACCGACTTTACAAATTAGTACCAATATATTAAACTATCGTATAAAGAAAACGTTTACTTGAAATTGACGGAGGCACTTTTATGAAAAAAACAACAAATGACGTTCAAAAAGAGCAAAGCGTAAGTTTTATGTACTTCAATCGTTTCTTGATGCTGCGCTACTTCACCGCCTTCATGTTTTTTACGAACCTCTACTGGTTCGGGATGGCTTTGGTGTCAAAAAGCTGGTCGGCAATTCTGCCGCTCTTGCTGATGATCGGGGGAATTGCCGTAACGCTGGAACTGACTTCCAAACTTCATACCAAAAAGCGGGCGGTTCCGATCAGCAAAGGTTATTACCTCGCTCAAATTTCGGTCAATCTTGGCATCATCTTGCTTTCGATGACGCCGGCGTATTCTTTGTTCTTTCCGTTTTTGAACGGTAAAGGCCAATTTTACGTCATCGGAATTGCCTTGATCGGAATCTTGATGTCCGTCATGGTGCTTTTGAAAATCAAAAAAATCGCCAATGATCAAGACCGCCAATTCAAAGTTATCAAAATGTTTGAAAAAACAAATTAGAAACGTGTTGAACAGGACAGAGGCTGAAAAAACTCTGCCTCAAAATTAAAAAGAGGCCGGGAAGAAACTATGCCTCAATTGAAAAACCGGATGATTTGCAACTAACTGCAAATCTGATCCGGTTTTTTTAGTATGCATGACAATTCTCATGCCATGATGAAAATAACTAAAAAGAGACTGTCGGCAAATTCTTGGAGCACTGATTTAACGGGCACTGCATTTTACAAATTCATATTTTTTCAAATTTTAAAGTGATTCTAAAAAGTATATTAAATTTGCATACTTTCAGGCATATGTGTTGTATATACTTATCTTTGATGAACATATTGGTACAATTTCTTGTTGAAAGCCCTTTACAAAATGATACCAACTGCTTATACTAGAAAACGTAAACAAGGAAGCGCTTACCTCTTTACGATTATTTATTCCGTCCGCATGAAGCATTTCTTCGTACATAATATTTCAAAAGCACTTATTCATTCGTACAAAAATGCGGAAATGCCAGGACTAAGGAGGACTTAATAATGGCTGAAAAAGAAAATAAATTCACAGGCTTTTTGAATGAAAAGATTCTTCCGAAAGTTGGCAAATTCGCCAATACGCGGTTCGTTCGCGCCGTCATGGGTGCCGGCTACAGCATCATCGCATTTACGATCGTCGGCTCAATGTTTCTTATTTTGAGCGTTTTGACGCAAGTCATCACGTTCCCGTCTTTCGTTGATTTTTACAACAGCACGCTTGGACGTTTCAATAATCTTTTTACCGTTATCTACAACGCAACGATGGGGATTATCGCCATCTTCTTCACGGGATCTTTTGCTTATAACTACACGAAAATTTATCAACAAGAAGAAAAACTTGATCTTTCACCGTTGAACGGTGCCTTTCTTTCATTGTTCGCATTGTTCATCACCGTTCCGCAGCTTGTCTGGAAAAACGGCTCTGCACAATTTTTGACCGACACGAAAAATGCCGTTTACTCCGGCTATGCAATCAGCGGTTCCGGACTTTCTCGCATCGGTGCGACCGGCATTTTCACAGGTCTCATCATCGGCACCTTGGCAGTTCAGATCTACCGTCTCTGCGTAAAAAAGGGCTGGTCGATCAAGATGCCAAACTCTGTTCCAAAGGGCGTTACGGATTCATTCACGTCGCTTATTCCAGGTTTCATGATCGCATTCGTCGTTTTGATCATCGACGCCGTTTTGATTATGTGCAACACTGACATCTTCAACCTGCTTTACATTCCGTTCTCGTTCGTATCCGGATTGGTCGACACATGGTGGGGCGTTTTGATCATCGTCTTCTTGATTCATGGCCTTTGGTTCTTTGGTATCCACGGCGCAACGATCATTACAAGCTTCACGAGCGCATTCGTTTTGGCAAATATGGCCTCAAACGTTGCCGGCGGTTTCCATGTCTATGCCGGTGAATTCAACAACGCTTTCACCACGATCGGCGGTTCAGGTGCTACGCTCGGTGCCGTTTTGTACATGGCTTTCATGTCCAAGTCGCACCAACTGCGTGAACTCGGCAAAGTGGCAGTCGTTCCTGGCATTTTCAACATTAACGAGCCTTTGCTCTTCGGTTTGCCGATCGTCTACAATATTGATTTGGTCATTCCATTCGTTTTGGCACCAATGGCAAGTTCAATGGTCGGCTACTTCGCAATCGCAACTCACTTCGTTCCAAAGATTACGGCTCAACAGCCATGGCCGACACCGGTTGGTCTGAGCGGTTTCATCGCAACGCAAAGCTGGCAAGGCGCAGTTGCAACGATTCTCGCCGCAGTTGTCGCCGCAGCAATCTGGTTCCCGTTCATCCATAGCTATGACTTGAAACTTGCTAAAAAAGAGGCAGAAGGAACAACGGAAGCTTAAAATCAAAATACTAAAAAAGCTTAGGATCTCAATTCTTGAGAACTTAGGCTTTTTTTATAAAGTTTCAATCCATGCATCAATTTCCTCAAGCGGCGTAACCAGCCTGCTTGGTTCAACGAGCGGCGTAAATTCGATAATTTTTGAACTTTCAACATATGTATCGGGTGATATGCGCTTCATCTCATCATCGACGTTGAGCGGGATTCCTGAATTTGTCACAAAAACAGTTATCTTTTCAAGCGCTGCATTTTCCAAAAAGGACTCGACGCAAGGAGGAGCGTGATACCACCAAGTCGGCATCCCCAAAATCACCTTGTCATACTTTGACAAATCGACTTCAAGCTGTTTGATCGGTCGCATAATTCCGTTGTCCGTCTCATTTCGTCCGATTTCCATCACTTCCTGGAGATTTTCCGGGTACGGTTCAACCGGCTCTATTTTGCAGATGTCCGCCCCCGTCTTTTCAGCAATACGCCTGGCTATCGACTCTGTATTCCCGAATTCAGAGAAATAAAGCACTAACTTTCCCAAAATGATCCCTCCATAGCTTAGATATTGATTATGATAGCATAATATCTTTTTGGAATAAACTAAAAACAGCCTCGATGCGGGACTGTTCTTCAATATTGTCTTAATTGAATCCGTAGATTTTGCGAGCCATGCGATAAACGTCAACAGCAGCTCTTCTGCCCAATTTGCCCGGAAGATGCAGGCCCATTCCCAAAGCTCCGCGCATCAGCTTATGATACAGCTTGGGGTTCTTTTCCTTGATGTAGTGCCAAAGCTCCTTTTTCTTATTCAACGCTTCCCTTGATCCGTCTCTGATCAGCAAAATCGACGAAACGGAAGTAATTACTTCAATATACTTTTCCATATACCTGCCGATATGCGACTTCATCTCGACGTTGTCCGTGTAATAATCAATCATTCGCTTGTTGACAAAAATCTGCTGATCGATTCTTCCAATCATGACTTTTTCGTTCACGGACTGATCCTCGCGCCCGATGAAGTAGTGATAAAGCGTAACGTCCAGATAATACATGTTCTTTACGTATTGGAGCGGTTCGAACACGTATAGATTATCAACATAGAAAGTATGTGCCGGCAATTTGAGCTTTGCCTCGTCACGAACGAGCTTCGTCCGATAGATTACGGAGTGCATCAATAAGTACTTTCCAAACGGAAAATGAGTATCTTCCCATGTGAAAATGCAGTTCGTCGGAACGCATTTGCGATATTGCATGATTTTTTTGTGCTTGACGTTTTGCTTGTCGTACATATAATTCGTAATCAGCATGTCAAGCTGCATGTCTTCTTCGACCGATTTTCTGAGAAAATCCATCACCTTCGGAAACGCCTTGCCGTCCAGCCAATCATCGCTGTCAACTACGCGCACGTAATGACCGGTCGCATGTTCAATCCCCGTATTTACGGCCTGTCCGTGTCCCCCGTTTTCCTGATGCACGGCCGTGATTATCCCCGGATAGCGTGCTTGGTAATTGTCAATCTTTTCAGGTGTCTTGTCCTTCGAACCGTCATCGACCAAAATGATTTCAACGTCAGATCCGCCCAACAGCAATGACTGAACGCAGCGATCCATGTAGGCTGCTGAATTGTAACAAGGCACTACGATGCTTAATATTTTCAATGTAATACCTTCCCTTTTTCTAATTGTCCACTTAGTCAAATATAGCAAACATAAAACATCTCGGCAAGTTCTGAACAAATGTTTTCAGAAAACAGCTTGACGTTTTATCAATTCTTAACTAAAATCAAGTTTGTGCGGTCAACCACCATCGACTAAAGTCAATGGCTTGTGAGCAGACACCCCTATATTGAGTATCTGAACCACAATTTGCATAGATACAGATGGTTTGACCAAACAGCCGTAGTTGTTTGGTCAGTGACTATCTAATTACCAATGCCTTTTACATTCCCAGGTTGCCATAGGAATGAGTCTGGCCTTTGGGCTGGGATTTTTGTTGTTTCCGGAATCCTTTTTCCAGAATATTCAATGCTGCATTGTGATCACGAATGTGATGAGTATGGCATTGCGGACACGTCCATTTACGATCTGCCAGTGTTAGCTTTTCAGTCCCATCACTGCCCATGACAAAACCACAGTCATGACAGGTTTGGGTCGTGTTTTCAGGGCTGACCGTAATGAATTGACGCCCATAGAGTTCCGCCTTGTAAGCCAACATGTTCAGGAAAGACCGCCAGCCAACGTCAGCAATGCTCATTGCCAAAGCATGATTCTTCAGTAGATTTTTGCTTCTTAATTCTTCAGCTACAACGAGATCTTGGTTCTTGATCAGTGTTGTAGACGTTCGTTGAAGAAAATCATGGCGTCGGTCAAATACCCGTGCATGGATTTTAGCTACTAACAAACGTTGCTTCTGATAGTTTTTACTTTCTCGCAAAGAACGCTGTTCTTTCTTAGCCCGTCGTTGTCGACGTGAAAGAATACGCTGTGCCTTGGCCAGTTTACCTTTGATTGTTCGATAGTAGCGTGGGTTGGCTATGGTTTGACCATCACTGGCAGTTAGAAAGTTTTCCGTGTTCAGGTCAATGCCAATTTGCCTGTTAGCGCGGTTAAGTTTAGAAACAAAAGGCGTATCCGAACCTAATTGCAGTGATACAAAGAACCTGTCGGCTGCATCTTTAGTTATGGTTACTGTTCCAATACAAATTTCACTTTGACGATCAAGTAAACGCTGATGTGATCCCTTGACGCGCAAACGTCCTAGTTTAGGCAGCACGATATGCCTGCAGTCTTCAAAGAAGACGGTACCGTTGGTTAGTCGTGCCGTCTTTTGCTTTAGGTATTGGCAATTGGTCTGATACCGCCATGCGTAACTTTTACGATGAAACTTTGGAACGCCGGTGCCATGTACCTTCCGAAAGGCTTTCCAAGCCTTGTAATAGTTTTGGATTGCATTAGCTTTTGCGAGACTGTCAATGTTCTTGTCTTCCAAAAATTGGAAATGATTCGACATTTGTCTGGCATTTCGTCGAAGCTTTAGCTGTTGGATGCGATCTTGTACCGTATCAATTGGCAGTCTGACTCGGCTTAATTGCCAAAGCTCTTTGCCGATTGCGACCATTTCGTTGTAGATAAAACGACTGGCATCACTATTAACCTTGATTATTTGTTTCTGATGATCACTTGGATAAATGCGAACCTTCAATCCATAATGATATTCCAATTGTGCCATTGATTTCATTTTGTTTCACCTCCTTTATTGGTATAATGATATTATATCATCAGCCAATGACTATAACAATTGAGGTGTTCTTAATGACAAAAGAAAAGATTCAAGACGCTGTTTATACTCGCCGTTATGTCTATAATTTCCATTACCATTTAATTTGGACAACTAAGTATCGCCACCAGACTTTTTCAACTAAGGAACTGGCAGACGAAATGAAAGACATATTGCGAATGGTTGCAAAAGATAACGAAATTGTAATCGAAAAG
>ERZ1034992.325-NODE-325-length-28149-cov-43.234926_pt1 | contig 28149 bp, 35 predicted proteins | sample MGYA00520695_ERZ1034992 | MGnify/ENA primary metagenome ERZ1034992 (study PRJEB33766, sample SAMN09781778) | gut metagenome | biome: gut microbiome | host: Homo sapiens | place: Madagascar | study: EMG produced TPA metagenomics assembly of the PRJNA485056 data...
CTTTATATCCGGTGGCTGACGATGCTCCGTAATCTCCGGTGGCTGACGATGCTCCTTTATATCCGGTGGCTGACGATGCTCCTTTATATCCGGTGGCTGACGATGCTCCGTAAGAACCGGTGGCTGACGATGTGCCGCAATCATCATCTTTGCTTGCTTCCTTTTTAGTTCTGCTCATCGTGTACTCAATAGCTGCTTTAACAATTCCGGCTATGCTTATCCTTGCGCCAATCTTGATTTTGGTTGATGCAATCTTTGTACCGTCATCTTCGCGGTCAATGTCTCCGTCCTGTTCTACCTCATGATATACACTGCCATTTGGCGCGTAATGTGAAAAACAATCTAACGGATATTCGCACGCATGAAATCCGGTTTCGCAACACTCTGCCCTTTCTGTCTCGTATTCCTTGCCCTCTTCATACTGAAATCCTTTGCAAGTCATATCTTTGTTAAATCCCTTGTAACTCTTAATTGCCATTGTCTTCTCCTTTCTCTGTCGAAAATATAAATCCTCACTATCCGTCTGCCGTACAATGCTGACCGTTTCGATTATTGTTTCTGTTTCCGGTTCAGACTCTTCTGTGGTTACTGTGTCTACGATATTCCGGTTATGGTTTATCGCGGCAACAATTACTAGCATCAGCATCAATGCTATAAATACTACTACGCCGGTGTATGTCGCCCACGGTATTGAATGGATGAACCGTTTAAATTTATTCCTCTTTACCATTGTCGCCACCTAAAAACTTGTTTACGAAATACAGCTGCCCTTTCCCCGTTACTTTAGGAGTAATGGTTATTCTCACACTTCCGTCCGGGTTCTGTATGCTTCTTTCCTTGACTTCAAATAAACCCTGCTGTACATATCTCTGAATTGGCATATTATAGGAAGAACCGCTTTTCATAAGGTAGCCATTATCTCTAAGCCACGCGAATAACCGTTTCTGTCCTATCTGTACACCGTTCTGACATATTATCTTTGCCAAATCTCCAACAAGGATTGATGTGTTACTCGTCGCTACGGCATCGGCGAAAATGGTTTTCGGTCTGTCATATTCAATTTTGGCTTTCTGGTGTTCGATTATGCGGTCTCTTTCCGCAATCTTGTTGTTTGCCACCATAAGAGCCTTGGCAAGTAATTCTTCATCCGTCATTGTTTCTTGACCGGCTATGTAACCGCCGTTCTTTCTGATTGACGGAAGAACCTCGTCCATTACCCAACTTTCAAATCTTTCAGCACTCGGCAATTTCGACCTCATAATAAGGCGGTAAACATCGCCCTCGGTTATAAACAAAACGTCCTGATTTCCGCTATCTGTAGGGATGTTCCATTTTAGAACCCCCTTACAGTGTGTCTGTACTGCCTTGTGTGGGATTGCATAACCTAAAGCCTTTGCAACATCACTTCCGGCAAAATAAACAACATCATTTTTCTCAACTGTTCGGATTTTCCCAAACTCTTCATTTTTGAATATCTGTAAATTCATATATGCTTCTCCTTTTCTTAGTAACTTATAAAGTTACCTGCTTTGCAAAAAAAATATCCATAGGATTGTGAATTTCCAAACCGTCAATCATCGCCTGGATTTCATCGCTACCAAACACACCTTTCTGCATATGTGAATAGAATGTTTTGGTAGTTATTCCTATCATTTTAGCGACATCCGCTTGTGTTTTACCGCGTTCAGCGATAACTCCGCGAAGCTTGTTTGTGTCTATCATATTTTCATCTCCTTTCGTCATTGTAACTTATCAAGTTACTTTCATTATATCCTTTTTTTGTAACTTGTCAAGTTATTTTTTACTTGACTTGTAACTTTTTAGTGATATAATGAAGTTACCAATAGGAAAGGAGGAACATATGATGTCAATTGGAGACAGAATTAAAAAACGCCGTGAACTCTTGAACATGCCACAAGTTGAACTTGCCGGTAAAATTCAAGTATCAAAACAGACATTATATAAGTATGAGAACAATATTATAACGAACATTCCGAGTGATAAGCTTGAAAGTATTGCAAAGGTTCTTGATATTTCGCCATCTTATTTAATGGGTTGGGATGATAATTTTACGGATGATACCGCAGATCTAATTCCTGATTTGCTGTCCGATGCAGAACTACTAGAAAATGTTAAACGATTAAAAGTCCTTAACAAGGAACATCGGAGAACTATTTTCGACAATATAACCTATTGGTACGAGAAAGAGGGGCACTAGATGCCCCACTTTTTTTTGAATGATAATATCATTCGGTATAAAAATTCGAGAAATCTGCCATTTTGGCACTCATTGACCTCATCTATTATTTTTTGTTTACATTCCATACAACAACCCTCCCGAATACCACACGATTATAGTAGCGATATGCCTATATTAGAACATTTGTTCTTGCTTGTCAACCCACATTGACAAAATATCCCACATAAAGTATCATTAAGTTCTAGTGACGGTGCCGCGCTACCAAACACCGCCACAGTCGGAACTTGAATATCCTCTTTCCGAGGACATTTACAATCATATCACACATTTTGTCGGGCGTACGCGGTAACCTATCGCAATTCTCGACACGATTTTACAAGGAGAGACATATGGATAATAATAATCAATTTTATCAGCAACCACCACAATGGCAACAACCGTTCCCACCGCAACCACAACCGCGACCATACAAGCCAAAAGGTACAGCGGCACTTGTTTTAGGTATCATAGGTATAGTAACATCATTTATATTTGTCGGCGGTATTTTAGGCATTATAGCGATTGTACTAGGTGCAACCGGTTCAAGCACGAACAAAAGATACGGTTATAAGGGTGGAACTGCTACAGCCGGTCTTATTCTCGGCTCTATTGCAACCGCATTAATGGTAATCACAATAATAATTGCTGTATCAGGCAGCAATACTTCATCTTCAAAAACCGACTTGTCTAAAGATGAATTTGTTGCTACCTGCTCGGAACTCAACTATAAAGAAGTCAAACGCAATCCCGACAAGTACAAAGGACAGAATTTTTACATTGATGTGCAAATTTTTGACGTATCAACGTCTTTCGGTACTACCACATACAAGGTATTCACTAAAGACCCGGAATATGATATTTACGATGGCGATATGTTCTTTGTAACGGATAAGAGAGATAAATCTGCTAAAGATTACGAAAAGCTGTTAGAAGAAGATATAATAAGAATATACGGAACTTTTAACGGACTTGTAGATACAACAAACTTCATTGACGGTTCAAGCGGTCAAGAAATAAACATTGATATGTTCTATGTAGATATATTGCAGAAATAAAAATAAGGCGTGTAGTACATATAGTACCGCACGCCTTTTTAATGCTTTTAATCAAGCTGTTTGCCGTTTTTATCGTAGATATGGTAACCGCCTGACTTGTATCGCTTCCAAGCCTTGTAAGCACTACTCCAAGTGCAATAAGAACCAACTGCGTTTTTCTCGTCTCTGTAGGACTTCCTTACACGGTAAAATCCATTGCCGCTTGTATAATTCGGGTAACTCGTCAGAGTCAGTGTTTTCTTTTCAACCGTCCTTGCATTTCTGCCCTCATTACGTCCGTAATTGCAATAATGCTCATAGTACAGCGGAAGATTGTCGCCAAACGCATCTCTTAAGTCGGCATAATTCTCTTTATAGGCAATCACATTAAACTCTGCGCTTGCCTGCCTTGCTTCTTTCATACCGTACTGTTTAAAATGCGCCCAAGCCTTGTCATAATCACTGCCAAAAGCTGCCTTAAGGTCGGCATACTTATCAAGATAATATTTCGGATTGAATACCGGCGAATAATCAAGTCCGTTAAGCTTGTATTCTGCCGTATTAATGCCGGTAATATCCGCGTCAATGTACGGTGTAGGGTCAAGCCATTTATACTTGCTTTCGTCGTGTAAACCGCTTGTAGGGATGCCGTTCGGGTACTCTCTGACTTCAAAATGAAGATGTGCTCCGTAGCTTCCGCCGGTATTACCCATAAAGCCGATACGCTGTCCTTTAATAACGTGTTCGCCCTCATTCACATAAACTTTTTCAAGGTGTGCGTACAAGGTGCATATCTTGTCATTATGTTTAATCATTACATAATTGCCATATCCCATTCCCTCTTTATCTGCAACACCGTTTGTGCCAGAGAGATAAGATACAACTTTGATAACCGTACCGTCTGAATGTGCGGTAACGAAATCAAGCTGTGATTTATACTTCACAAGGTCTATGCCTTGCGCCCACGCATTGCCATTCTTCTTGTTGTCGCAATGTGTCTTGTATGTGCAAGTAATCTGATTTACTGCATCTTCTAATACTCTACTGCTCATAATTTTACCTCCTAAGATAATTTAAGTGTGCCGGTTAGTGCTACACCGCAAGCATCGTTGTTAATTACATTTGTTGCATTTGACATTGTTAATTGCACGTTTATGCCGGCTTCTCCGTTTACAGATATTGACTGAGATGTCGGTCTGACATTTGTATCAGCCGTAGAACCATAACAGTATTTACCGCCTTGTCTGACTTTGATGCCCTCACTTGAAGTAAATGAAAGTGTAGCTTTTGTCGCGCCGATAATAAGTCTTGTCGGGAGAAAGAAACATACTACTTTACCGCCACCGGTTATATATCCGCCGGTGGAAAATACTATAGGTACGCTATCACCCTTTTTCAGATATGCTTTTTCGGTTGCTTCAAAGTAAACACGTCCACTTCCGAATACTGCTCCACCGGCTGTCAGCTTAGATGTTTCCACACTGCCGTCCCAACCAAGCCTATATACATAGTCATAGTCCGTACCCTCTTTGCCGATATACGAACATATTCCGGTCGGCTGTGCGTTAGAACTCATTCCGAATTTATAGCCACGGCTGTCTGCTTTTGTTCTTAAATAATCAGCACCGATTGTAAATCCGCCGATTGTTCCACTTGTTGAGTAAAGGTTACCCTCTTTATCGACACGGAACGGACAATCTCTGTAATTAGTATGGTCTTTACCGCCGGCCGCAAATACCCATTTCGTGTTTACAGTCGGTCTTTGCATAACCGCTGTTCCGGTTTCGGCATCTCCGGCATAAATTTTGTTCGTTGTTATGCTCCACGAGCCGATTTTAGCCGTGATTGCACTTAAATCATCAACACTTATCTTGTCTGCCGTAATGCTACCGGTTGTAATTTTTCCACCGTCAATCGTTGTGGTGTTTGCGGAATAGATATTCTCAACTGATATATCATTCGGATTAGGCGACCAATCTGACGGAACATTACCAAATGACATTTTGAATTTGCGGACACTGATTGTGTGACTAGTGTTATTATTTATCGTATATACGGCTACTCCATAACGGTATTCGTTATACGTTCCCCACGAACCTGATGTCAGTTTATCTAATGTCATAGTAAAACTTAATGTACACCATTTATTATTTTCCCTTGTACCTGATAAATACTTTAAATTATTCCCTGAACCGTCAATATAACAATTTGTGTACACAGCTCTATACCAAGTCTTAAATTCATCATTCGAGCCATAGACTTCACAAGCTATGAGATAGTTCTTCGGGGAGGTCTCAAGGTCATCTGCTTTGGTGTCAATAGTTATAACCACTTGCTTATCAGATTGTGCATTGTCAGTCGCATCAACATCTGTAATTGTTCGTATTGCATTCCAATTACCATTACCAGTCCTGCTTGCAACTGTAAATCCGTCATCATCTGTGGACATAGCCCAATCGCCATTTGAGGTAGATATTTTGCCAAAATTCTTAGTTGCAAGAAGTAAATTTCGGTCGCCTACCGATAAATTATCTACGGTGTTTTTTATACCTACAACTACACTATTTGTACTGATAGCATTGATAAATGCCGATTGTGAAGTAATCGTTGAGATTACCGCATTATCAGCAAATATATTCGCAACATCAAGTTCATTTGCGGTTATGCTGTTTGCGACTATCTTATCCGCATTGATTGTACGGTCAGTGAGTACATATCCGTCTAAGCTGTCAACCGTAGTGCTTGTCAGTTTGCCGAGATTATTAAGTGCGTAAAGCAATCCGCTTTCAGAACCTTTGAGAAGTATTCTATCCGCAACAAGTGTTCCTGCGGTTATCTTGTTTGCGTTTACTTCTACACTATCAAGGAAGCCGGTTATATGTCCCTCAACTACGGTTGCACGGTCAATCAATCCGACATTCGCAAACAATTTAGCCACATTTGCGGTAGCAATATTTGTCAATTCGATATTCGCATACTTAATATCCGCTTGTTCCACTGTCATATAGCCTAATTTGGCGGTTGCGGCGGCTATGTTATCCGTAGTTATTGCCTTTGCGCTTAACGTGTCAAATTTACCTGATAACGCGTTAAGATTAGCAATCGTGGCATACTTGATGTCTGCCTGCTCTGCGGATATTTTTGTTGCGATAACCTGATTAGCTGTTATGAGTTCCGCTGTCAGCCTTTGCATTTGGGATGTTATCGGACCCGTGGGATTGATTGAATTATTTGTGTCAGATTGTCCGCAACTCTCAATCGAACATTTAAGACCGCCGTCACAATCATAAACAATACTTGTAATCGGGGCAGAATACTCTACACCGTCAGATGTTACCTTGACTATATCCCCGACTTCAAGTCGCCAATCGCCGAGACATTCAACCGTAAGCGGTCTATATGTAAAACCGCCTATCTTCTTGTATACGGCATCAAGAACCGCTTGTGTCATAAACGGATTAGATATGTTGATTGCCATAGTACCGCTACCGCTTGTAAGTGTTTTGCTGTCATTATCCGTAGCAACCTCACATACTATCTTCTCAACCTTAAAAGCCTTGCTTGTAGTAAACTTCAAGCCATTCTCATAGTATTTGGTCGGACGTATGGTATAATCCGCGTCTTTGTACCACCGGAATTCGAGTTGTCCTTGTGAGTTAATGACAGCATTTTTGCCTTGCCTTGCCGCCAAATAGCCTAACATTTCGCGTCTTGTATATCCTTTTGGAGCGGTCGCAATAGATATTGTCTTATCGTCCATTGTGCTCTCGACAAACGTGATACCGGCTTGTGTACATATCTCCTTGACGATATTAATATCTTTAGCCGGATATGTCAGTTTTGACACATACGTCATTTCCATACTGCCGTACATACGGTCATATCCGGTATAAGATGTTTTTCCCTCTTCTGCCGTGGCAGATGTTATCTTGAATATTCCGATTTGGATATATTCTATGTTGCCCTCTGACACCTCTAATCCCTCGAATAAGACCATTTCTCTGTTTTCAAGGTCAATCGTATCTTCGTAAATAGAAAAAGTAATGCTTGACGATTGTGCGTTACCTATCGTTAAGTCACTACTTCCATTCTCCGATGCCGTTACCTTCAAATCGGTAAGCGGTACTGTATATTCTGTTTCGCCTACGGTAAATTTGCCGTAGTACCGTGCATAGTCGGTCGTTGCCGCCGCTATATAATTCACGCTTGCAGTCCTCATCGAACTACCTCCCGATTATTAATCAATCATAAACTCCATTGCTTCAATCTCTGATGTCGTGAGCGGTTCCATATCGTCACACTTGACAATATCATCAAAAGTAACCTTCATAAGGTTGATGTCGGCATCTACATTAAGCAATTCCGCGTATTCCTTTGTCGCTTCTTCTCCGTCTGCGTCACTCTCAAAAATGAACTGTTCGTTTTCCGATAACGGTTCGCCGTTATCATCTTTTTTTGCGTGCGACTTCATAATCTCAATGCGCTGTTCCTGGATGTTCTGCAATTCTCCAAGAAGTGCTTTCTTATTCTTCATAAGCGCATAATTAATCTTTGCCGGAAGTCGCTTTCCGTCAAGTATTCTAAGTCCATTTGATACCGATACTACTTCAAATAATTTCATTGCTTGTTCTCCTATTTCTCGATAATGCTTATTTTGACATCTTTGTAGATTGTCTTGCCAGGTGCATCAATATAAAGCTGTCCGGCTAAATCTCCGGTATATGCCGTAAAACTGTCTGTTTCGCCCGAATTAAGCTGATACGACACTGTTGCATAAGGTGTTTTGATGTTATTTACGGCTGTCCGTATCGTGTTCAATTCAGACTGCGACAGCGGAACAAAAGCCACTTCAAGTTTCTTCTTTATCGCCTTTATTGTGCCGACCATTGTTGCTTCTGCGTTACGCCCGGTGTTTGTGCTCCACACCTTATTCCAACTCGGTGTTAATCCGGATATTTTTGGCATCTTGAGGTTGCCAATCTTAAGCCATTCGCTCATTTCATTCCGCCTTTCGCTCGATTTTTGGGTAAAAAAAGAACACCTACATTTCTGTAAGTGTTCTCTTTATACTAGGTTAAAAATGCCGGTTGCCCGGTTCTTGTCGTAAAGTCATCTGCCTGCTTTTGTACAGCACTGAATACTTCTTTGCCGTCAATCTGAACTACAATGTGGCTAGGCTGACTGTTCATATTCATACCACCAAACACTTGCAACATACCACTCACTACAGCTTCCCTAATACCGGTAGTTATCTGATCGTTATTAGCAACTGCTGTCTTTCCGTTGGAAAAACGTCCGACAAGTTCATTATGGTTAGCATAGAAAACTCCGTCTTCCGGAAATCCACCGGTTGCAAAAGCACTTCCGCCACCGCCGCTGTTACGGCCTTTTATCTTGTCAATCAGGCTTAACCCGATATTAAGGACCGGATTAAGTTTATACCAATTTTCTTTGAATTTATTCCATAATTCTCTTGCGGTTTCAGCCAACCGGTTGAAAATCTTAACACCGGCTGCGGCAGCTAAAGACCAAGCTATTTTAAAGTTTTTATACAATGTGCTTGCAGGATGTAATAAAACATTCTTTATGCTCACTCCAAAGTCTTTCCATCCGGCTTTAAATTTCGCCCACAATTCCGATGCTGTGTTTCTAAGGGTGTTTATGATAGATACCGCGCGATTACCCCAATTTGTTTTGAAATTGTTCCATAACTGCGACGCGGTATTTTTAAGTGTGTTGACAATGGAAATCGCCCATTTTCCGAAACCGCTTCCCTTAAACTTTTGCCACAATTCACTTGCGGTAAATTTAAGTAAGTTAGTTATCTCAATCCAATTATGGCGTATTCTGTCCCATTCATTCTTGAGCTTATCCCACAACTGTTTTGCAGTATTGACAAACTCATTTCCGATTGAGATTACCCAACTTCCGAGCCAAGAGTCTTTAAAATCTTCCCACATTTCTTTTGCGGTTTTTTTAAAGTCGTTGACAATTTCAATTCCGGCTTTTGCGACAGTTTTCCACGCCCTTTTAAAGTTATCCCATAACTGTTTCGCGGTGTTCTTAAATACATTCGTTATTTCGGCAATAATCTTTGTATTTATTTCCCACGCCTTTTCGAGCTTTGGAAGGACATTATCATCCCACCAATCATTAATAGCCTTAAAAAATTCGGTGTCTTTTATCTTTGCAATAATTTCTGTTGCAAGCTTGATGATTATCGGCAAGCCAGGAGCACTTCCGGCAAGTATCCTTGCAATTACTCCTCCTACGCCACCTTCTTCCCAAGCACCTTGATAACTTCCCCAATTGAAATCAATCAATGCGCCGGCTAGTGAGAACACAAGTTTGGCGATTGAAATAATTATTTCGCCAACATCAATGTTGTTTACCATTTCCACAATGGCCTTGCCTAATTCATTCCAATCCACGCCGTCAATAAAACCTCTGACAAAATCAATGGCATCGCATATGGTATTGCTTATCCATTCTCCGACACCCTCCCAATCTACGGAAGATACGCCGTCAGACAATAGACTGCCTATGAATTTTCCGGCTTCATACCATTTATGGTTTACAATAGTGTTGTAAATTTTATCCGCCCATTTCTGCGCTTCATTCTCCATATTCGCAAAGGCCTTGTTCCAAACCTTTTCGTAATCTTCTGTCGCCTTAAGGATTTCGTCTGTAAGGTCAAGAGTATCTCCGGCACCTGCCGTTTTGCCACTGCTTGTATCACTCTGTTCCGTAAGCTTATTGATTTCATCAAATCCCATAAGCTGATTCTGCCACTTTTTGGCGGCCGCGGCTGCATTATCGTAGCTGTCCGCAACATCATCTACGGCACCGCTTTCCTCTTTGTAACCGCTTTGACCGAAACTCTCAAAGTCAACCTTAATTCCCATAAGGGATGCAATGTTTACTAACAGTCGCTTAACCGCGATTGTTGCGCCGTTAATGACCGGTAAAACCTTTTGCAGCATAGGTATAAACAGCTGCCCTAAGACCATACCGGTTTCCTTAAAGTTCGTACTAAGCTGACGTATCATATTTGACGGCGAATTTATTGTATTAGCTAAATCGCCCCACGATACTTTGCTTTGGTCGAGGATTGCAAGAACTCTTAATTGCTGTTTTTCCATCTGCGACATTTCGCTTATGGATTTTTCAATGCCTAAGTTATAGGCATATGTCTGTAATGTGGCATTCGTTATATCAATGCCGTACTTGTAGAGTCGGTTGTTATCGTAAGGCTTTTTATCCTTACTTCTATACCATTACAGTATAGTCCAGCATAGCTTTTTACCACAGCACTCTGCGTGTTGTATTGCCCGATAGTGTGACCTCTTGGAAGAATTATATTCTATAATATCTCAATTATAGGTTCATCTTCTATGCGTTGCCCCTGTATATCATTTTGCCTATATACTTCGGTTCGGATTGTGGTTGCAAACCATTTCCCCGCTTAATTTCACACTTTTTATCCATAGCCTACTTGGCAATTTCGCTATGGTGGGTACTGTTAGTTGCTTCGCATTGTTTACGCAACTAACAACTCTGCCCTTGATTGACCGATTAAGCCACTTTGTAAGTTCGTTGCTACCGTTGAGTAATCAACATTAAAAAGTGAGCTTATATCGCCTGCAAGCATTGTCATTGACTTTGCTATTGCGGTCGTTGTTTCTCCGCTCTGCCCTAATGAGTTAGTTACCGATGCAAGCTGTGACGCATATTGCGTAACCTCTTGTATATTCAGTCCAAGGTTTTTCGCACCGCTTTCTACAAGAAGTCCTGCGTCAATATCAACCTTAAGGCCTGATAACTTACCTAACTTATCGTTTACACGTTTCGCGAAACTGTTTGCGTATTCTGTGGCATTGTCATAACCGTACTTGGCAAACTCATCGCCCCATTCTGAACCGATTTTGCCAAAAGCTACGGTGTAATAGTTAAATGCTTCAATGTAATCTGTTGTGCTTTGGATTGCGCTGTTTAATTTCTTGATGCCACGGATAACCCAAAAGAAGTTCGCATACAGCTTACCGAACACCTGCGCAAGGCTCACGGTTTTGGTTTTCGCTGTTGTGGCACTCCTCGATACGTTATCAAGTCCTTTTTGTATTCGATTTGATGCCGTTCCTGCTTTACTTCCTTGTGCCGCAAGGTTGGCAATCGCATTTGTCATCTGTATAAGATTGTTACTTACCTGCGGTGCCGTTGCCAAGGTTGTCATAAGGTTCTTAATCGCTTGTGCCAACTGCGGAATGTTTGTTATTGCCCTGCCCGATGCAACACCGCCAAGCCTTGATATTGAACTTGTGAGGTTGTACAGTCTATCCACATCAAAACTAATAGAACCTATGTCGTTCATCTGTCGGACAAAATTCTGCAACTGCGTTGATATTGCCGGCAAATTTGCTGTAGCATTGCTTGATATATTCGTACCAAGCCTTGACACCGTGTATATTAAGTTTGACAGTCCGGTAACATCAAAGTTAAGACTTCCGACAGAGTTCATCCCTTGTATGAATTGTACAAGGTCGTCTTTCATGCGGAGCAAGTTATCTGTTCCGGCCGTAGATTTTACACCGCCAAGTTTTGATATTGCGTTAACAAGACCGGCTATTCCGCTTGTGTCTATGCTCTGCGCCGCCGTCATACCATTCGCAAGGTTCTGTAGCGCCGAGGATATCCCATATATCGAGTTTGTATCGACAGATGAGAATTTGGTAAGGCTTCGCGCTAAAGAGGTTATTTCAGCCGATTTGCCACCTTTAAAGCCGGTTGCCGCGTCCGATACTTGCCTGATGCTTGTCGCAATATTCATCAGCTTGTGCGTATCAACGCCCAAACTCTGCGACATCTTAAGCATACTGTTAGCCAAGCGGTCTATTGCATTGCTCGCTTTAGTCGCTTCGGCTTCGACTTGTATCTTTAAGCGGTCAATGTCGTTATCTGCCATTCTTACACCTACTTTCTGTATTTAATTTATAAAAAAATAAAGGGCAGTACACCGTTAAGCTGTACCGCCCTCGTCTTTCTTTGGATGGTTTAAATCCCAATTTATCTTCATTGTGCGCATTTTAAGTACAAACGCCTTGCGCTGTCGGTCAAGTTCTTCCGGAGATAATATCTCATCTCCATTCTCGTTAACCTCCGGCGGATTTGATTTGTCGCTGTTTGGACGTTCTGGAAAATCGACTTTCTTTTTGCCAAGAATGCCATTATTTGAGCCAAGGGCAACCATCGGTATTCCGTACTCACGCGACATACTCCACACAAGAGTATCAATGCGCCGCTGTTTCATTTTTTCGCCCTCAATGCACAATGCAAGTTTGGTTGGGTTAAGGTGTTTGAACTCCGTTAAGGATATTCCAAGCGAAAACGCCATAGGGAAGTATTCTTCCCATATTATTTTGTGGAAGTCGGCTTCTTGTGGTCTTGTGGCTTGACGGCTTTGATGGTTTTCTTCTCTTCCTCCGGTTCCGCCTCCTTGAGCATCGCCGTTATGCCCGAGAGGACGAAAAAACCGTCGGTTTCCATACATTCTGTCAGTTCCATAAACACATCACGGAATGACAGCTTATTCTCCCTCATATAGTCCTTAAGAAGTGCATATGCATCCTCTTCAGACATATCGTGATGTTCAAGCAATCCGGCATAAAAAGCTGATTTTGCAATGCCCGGAATGTCGCCTACCATAGATGCCGTTCCGTTGATAATTCCGCTTGCTGTCGGTGTTCCGTCAACAGATATGCCCTCTTCGACCATATATGCACCGCTTTTAAACTTGAACATCTTCTGTACAGTGTTCTTGTGTTCAGCCGCGTCAAAACCAAACTCTAATTTATATTCATTGCCTTTTACAGTAATAGTTTTCATTGTTTATACCTTTTACCTTTCCTCCTATGTCCTACGCATAGGAAAGGGGCAGTCCGTAGACCGCCCTTTCTGTCAATAGTTACTCCGTACCGTTAAGGTACTGCGTATAGTCGGCTGTTTCTGCGTCTGTGCCATTCGATACAGCCTTTTTTACCGTAGTGTCGGTCGAATGGCTAACTATTCCCCCGGTGTTGGGGTAACGGCTTCGTCTGTACCAATCATCTCATCCAAGATAAGATTGATTGTCATAATGTTAAGTTCATTCTGTGCCTTGCTTGTAATCGGAAGTTTTGAAGGCGGTGTTGCCACGAAAAACTCCGCCTTAGTAATACCCGGTGTTATCTCCTGGAACCACATTCTCTTGCCGCCGTCAAGCTTTTTATAAGCGGTAATCAAGTCTTTCCACTCTTTGAGCGTGTCATCTGTCTTGTTTACGCCTACTGCTACCGTATCTGTTACAGTATCTCTGCCGGCAATGTTACGCGTCTGTGCATCTTCAAGTGCGGATGCGTCTATCGCTTCCGGTGTAACCGTAATTTCGTCAATTGAATTGATACGGGTTAAAATCTTGAATGCTGTAGGTTTTGTACCGGCTACCGTTTCAACGCCGTAGGAAAAAGTTACACCAAGGGTTGATACTCCTGCTAATGCCATTGTGTTTTACCTCCTAATTTTGTGTAAAAAAATAAGACCTTAAAGGTCTTTCAAGTTAGTGTGTCGTTTGCGCCGACTATTCGTCTGAACCGCGCATCACTTCTGTATATTCCGCCGGATGTCTTAATTTCCGGCATTGCGATTGCTTTGAACCGCATCGTTTTAAAAATATCAGCGATAACGCTCATTACTTCTCTTGCATCGCTGCTATCCTTATTTGTACTTACCTTGACTTGCACTGTCGCTCTGACAGCATTAATTGTCTGTCCGCCAAGGTCTGCTCCCTCTTCCACGGATGACAGAGAGTGTATATACACTGTCGGGAACTGTGGGTTTGACGATGTTTCCTCTTCGTCCGTGACAAACAGTGTCGGATATTTCGCAACAAGCTGTTCTTTCGCCCTTGCTGATACAATCGAATATATTATCTTGTCAAGGTCATACGCCCACTGATTATCACTGGTCATTGCCGAACACCTCTCTTGCTGTGCTTACAATAATCTCTCTAAGTTCGTTTGCCGTATTGTACATAAACGGTCTTGACGGCATACCCTCGGTAAAATACCAATTACCGTTATCGCCCGGATAGAACCATCCGTATCTGCCGTCCGTAAGCTGTCTGATTGTCTTACCGCTTGCGTATTGCCAAGTTACACCGTCCGGCAATTTGCCCTTGTATGGACTGGTCTGCCCGACTGTGCCGGTTCCAAACTCAACAAACATCGCGTGGTCTGTTCCGGCTACTACCGCCCATACACCGCCACCGCGAACCGATGTTTCGTATTCCGAATGAATACTTTCTAGCAATTCGCGTTTGAAGATAGCGTCAAGGTCTGCTAATTGCACTCTGGCGATTTCTACGCCCTTTTCAGCAAGTTTTTTAGCTAATAGCTGACATTTATATGTCAGAGAATTAGAATAGCTTTTTAGGGCGTTTACGGCGTTTAAAATGGATTGTTGCGAAAACATATTGACTTTGATTGTCGGCATATTCTACCTCACATTCTTCTGCAGCAAGAATAAGTCCACCGTCAATCCCTCGTCTGCTACACCTTTAACGATGTAATCAGCCGTGGTAACGTCAACAAGGTTGTTTTTATCTCTGCCAACAGCCGATGACTTCCATATGTAGTCGCCGGTTTTAATCGGTAACGCGCCTTTATCCGTTACTATCTGAAGATAGCTTGTGCTGTCATCAATACCAAATTCCTTTATCAAGGCTTCTGACAGCTTGTTATTGATACTTGCGCGGAATGTAACCGGGTCAGAATACCCGATTACAGTATCTTTAATGACCGGTATCGGCTTACCGTCTGCGGTTGTGTATTTTGTGTACACGATATTTCCATCGCTGTCTCTTTCGTATATCTCTACTTTCTCGCCTTGCCGGGAGTATTTCATCGTTTGTTTATTAATTTCAAGCATCGTCTTTCTTGGTAGCCTGCTTGTAAACCTGATTTACACCGGTACTTGCCAAACCAGAAACAATTCCGACCGCAATTGCATTCAGCACATCATTCGCCGGAAAGTCCGGTATTACATACATTCCGATTACGCCCAATATACCGCCTACAATTCCTACAATTATCGGAATTGCCTTATCCGGAATTACCTTAATGGCTTTTGCCGCAAGGCCTATAAGATACGCAATTACTACTATTGCAAGTACAGTTCCTACTTGTGTTATATCAATCATAGTTCTATGTCTCCTTTTCTCCGTTTATTCGGATTTCTAACCCGTCAAGTCTATGATGCAAGCTTTTTACACTCTCTTCAACCTTGATAATGCGGTCATTATGCGAATTTATTTCTTTCCGCATTTCCGACACTTCATTTTTAATATCCGTAGTGTTTGTCGAGATTGCATCCAATTTCATGTTGATACGCGTATTCTCTTTTACGCGCTCTTCTATATCTTTTGTGTCGGTTCTTTTGCTGTTTCGACACGAAAAGCATATGCTTATAATGCCGAAAATAAAAGAAAGCGTCACTGCTATTATGCTTACTACTGTCGCTGCAGTCATAACATACCGCCTTTCTTCGTAAAATGGCACACCGCCCACCACCCTTAAAGTGTGCCGCCTGCAACCTTTACGGTCACGCACATTCTTCTTTTAATGCCCTAAAGGCAATGTTAAACAGCCTATAATCCTTTAACAAAGGGGATTACGTCCGACATCAGCTTGTTACGTTCAACCCATTTACGGCTTACGCCATTCTCGGAATATGTTTCCATATATGCTTCTCCGGCTTGCGAATGGTCGTATACAACAAGGTTGACAATAACATCCTCGTAATTCGCCATATCTGCCGTAATCTGTTCTTCTGTGTAACTGCTAGGGTAATTACGCCTTTTCTTTATTTCATTCTCAACCTGCTTAATCAGCTGTTGGATGTACAGATTGTCTTCTTTGCTGTCGAACACAACCACATCTTCTCCGGTTTCATCTTCAATATGAAATTGTTTAAGCCGTATCTTGACTTGCTCTAATATGGTGTATTCGTTCATTGCTTGCTCCTACAATCCTAACTTCTCGATTAACAGTTTCTTGAGTTCGGCTCCCGTAAGTTCTTCCGCATTTTCTACGCCTTGTTCTACGGCAAAAGATTGCAAATCTGCCGTAGACATACGGTTTATAGCTGTTTTGCTATACTCAAAAGAGGCTTCAGTGTTATCTGGAACCTCTTCTCCTGCGTTATACCATTTGCCATTAAGAACAACTATATGTGGGTATTTCATAAACTGTCCTCCTACAATTCGCTATGAACCTCATAAACAAATGTGCTGTCCATATTTTCATACGATGGAAGTACAACTTCCGATGCAAACGTGGACATCTTCATAGGCGGACCGTATTCTACCTTTGTCGCAACTGTGATACCAGTGCCATATGTGGTTACGTCAACATTGGCTACCTGTCTTGCAGTTCTTTCTTCCGGTGTAGTTCCAAACCAAGTGCTGCCGAGCTTACCTTCTGGGAGAAGCGTAACCTTGTTGTCCGGATAGAAGTACTGGTCCTTACCATCATCACCAGTGTACATCTTGTCGTATAATACGATTGTAAGTTTTGTTCTTTTCTGAACTACCGAGATCACTGTGTCATCATCAACTTCAATTGTTGCTGTAAGGTTCTGCGCAAGAATAGAATTTCTAATCTGCGCATTATCAAGGAGATACTGAAATGTGTTGCTGTTCATAAGCACATATCTAGCAATTTTACCCTGCTTTTGCAGTTTTTTCCTTGCGTTATTAAGGTCTGTAAGCGGCTTTGAATTTGCCGTGTCACTCCACATGCTTGTGCCGGAAAGTTTTGCATAGTGATTAGCTGCGTACGTTCCGTCTTTGTCGTAATCATAAGCATATTGAACGCCGTCGCTCTCGATAGCAATTACCGGATGACCTGCATTAGTTGCAAGAAGGGACATTCTCATACGTTCCGGAACTACTTCCGCACCACTTACAAGTGTATTTGTATCGTCATATACACTTGATAAGGCACTTGCAAGATAAGGGTCATCAGCGGACTGAATACGCTCAATTTCGAGCATTTCCTCTTCGCCTATGGTCATTCCCTCACGGAAAAATGCCATCTGTGTTTTTTCTTTGCTTAATCCCTCTCTCGCTCTAAGTGTTGGGATAGAGTCAAAATTAGATGGAGCAAGTGATACCGGAAGACCTTTATGGGTCTTAATCCAACTTAAATCAAGTCCCTGTTTCTTTCTTTCCGGAAACCACTGTAATCCAAGGTATGGTATCTGGTTACTAGCGTTTTCTGTTGCTGATAAAGCAATAGATTTACTATCTAATACATCATTTATTAACATTTGTTCAACCTCCTGTTATTCAAATACGATCATTGGAAGAGCTGTCTTAACTGTTGCGTCATATGTAACGCCAGAATGTGTTTCTGCCACTTTCGTGTTAAGATATGCTTTCTTAAGAAGTACGCCCTGCGGTCTGTCTTCCGTTACGTCAAATCTTAAGATGCCGACTACGGTAGCCGTGTTGTCTACTTTTCCGGTTTTTCCGATTGGTGTTCCGGCTTTGACAATCTTTTTGCCCTCTGCGTTTTTTTCTGTTACATCCTCGAAATCGAGTGTCAGCGGGATTGCTTCGTTAGGTTCGCGCTTTAAAATTTGAACATCGCCTGCATATGTAGTTGTCTCATACTGCATATTCATTTCTTTCGCCATTTTTTTGCCTCCTGTTATTGGATATAATGTGATAAAACGTCATTGTCTTTAGGTACACTGGATATAATGCTTTCAGCTATTTTTTCAGCTTCGGTCTTGTTATCCGTACCGCCTTTATTACTGCCGCCGCCTGGAATATCCTGATGTTTTGCGATTTCTTGCTCTTTTGCTTGTGCTGCGGCCGTTTCTTTTTCGGACATAATCTTGCCAAGTTCGGCTGTATCAAAGCTGCCATCTTCTTTCACAATCAACTTTGCCTGCTCTGTTGTGATTTTAAAATCAGTCATAGCCTTTTCACGCAAGTCTCTAATAGCATTAGACTTCTGCAAGTCTGCTATTTGCTTATTGGCTGTCTCTAAGGCTTTATTTGCTTTATCAAGTTCGGTCATATTACCGGCTTGTATTTCATCAAGCTGTTTTTGCAAGTTGTCTGCTGTGTCGGCTTTAGCCTTGTACTGATTAGCCTTATCTTTCTCCTTTTGGGTTTCGCCGTTGACCTGATTAAGATAATTACTTATCCGCTCGTCTGTCGGCTCTGCTACTCCGATAGTAATAAGGTTCTGTTTTGCCTGTTCTCTTGTCATAAATTACCTCCGTGTCACTACGCTTATTAACGTGGGTTGCTCCACATGTGATTTCTGTTGTTTTACGCACAACTGCAAAATTTATAAAATAAAAACAGTTACCGATTATTCCTCGGTAGCTGTTTTATTCTGCTGTTTGTTTAATTGTGTAACTATCTCTTGTGCCTTTTTTTCTTGTTCTTCTGCGTCTTCAATAGTTTTGTAGATGTTGTCGAGATAAGGTTTAGATAATACATATGTTTTTTCCGCATCGCCCCAAAGGCCAACTGTTTTAATTGCCACAAGCGGATGTATTCCTGCTTGCAATAGCACAACCAATGTTTGCGCTTTAGTGTACATATTGTCTTGCGGACTGTGATTTATTTGAACATCAAAATCTGTAACCGATAGTTTTAAATCAATTCCTGCAAGTCGCAAAATATTAAGAGCGACGGTAGCAAGTCTTTTCTCGGATGTTTTAACAAGTGGGTCTTTCAGTTTTGCCCTTGTCTTTGAAAAATCCCATCCATTTCTTAATTCTACTGCTCCTTGTGTATCTCCACCTGTGTTTCCTTGCTTGTTTGGTATTGCCAATATAGACAATGTGTTATTCCATAAATCGTCTTTAGCAACTTGGCATTGACTTTGATTAAGTTCTTGTGTCATTATGTCAACATCGGACTTGTTATCTTTATTAATTGATTTAACAACCAATGCGTGGCTTTCTTTCATCTTCTTAAAGTTTTCTTCGTCAATTTCGCAATTAACGAACTTAACCCAATATTGTACAAACTGTTCCACGCCGTCCATTCTGTTTGATTGCATATTATTGATTGCGTCAAGCATTCCCGAAACAAGCTCAATATCAGATATTCTTTCGTGATTGTTCGGAAACTCAACAATAGGAACTTCGCCGTATGTGTGTAGTTTAGTGCTAATAACCTTGCTATCGACAACAGTAAAAGACATTGTGTCCGAAAAAGCCATTTTATACCGTTTTCCGTCTGCATCTTTAAGTTCCTGCACCGCAAGTATTGGTTCTTCGGTATTTTCATTATAGATAACATAGGTGTTCATAGGAGTAGGTGCTACAATTCTAATCGGTATTTTCCCTGCTTTAGGTTGAGCAGCTTTAAACGATGTTCCTGTGGCGGATTGCCATTCTCCGGCTTTTATGTCTTTTTCTTGCTTGTTAGCAGCGGCCATAAAATCATTGAGAATATCAACTGCTTTATTGATATTTTCATCATTTTTGCGGCTTATAAACTGAACCGGTTCGCCGTAGGTTTGACCTACCTTAAATTGGACAATCTCATATGCGTGATTTTCTACAATTTTATTTGTTATATCCGCATTTGTCAGCTTTTGCCTGTACAACACCGGCTGATCACCTTTATAGTAATCCCACAGATATTTTATAATCGTTCTATTCCAATTAAAAATTCCAATAGTGCTTCCGATTATTTTAACGACATTATCTGGTGTTATTTTGTCTATGTTCGTATATGCAATTTTTCTACCATAGCAACCTTTAACAAGGTCTTGTAAATACATAGTATTCATATTCAACCTCTAGCAAAAAGTAACCCCCGAACTCGTATTACGTTCCGGGAGCGGTTTTAACACCGTCTTATCGTGTTCTATGTCATATACGACAAGTTTTTTGCATTTCTTGCATTTAGCAAACAAATTTATTGTGGCTTTGCCGTCATATGTTGTTACTTTGCGCCCACACCGAGGGCAATATATTGTTTTGCTTTCCATAATTTTCCTTTTTCAATTCAAAAGAGCACCGCGCAACCGCACGATGCTCAACCTGGGGATATGGGGATTTGTGTGTTAAGGAGAAACACATATTTACCACTGTAATATTAACATACCGTTATTATGACATTCTATGTCATCTTTCAAGATATTCTTTGCCATATTGATTTTCAAATTGTTTAAGTGCCTTTCCGTGAAGTCTTATTATCTGTCTCCACGAATATTCAAGTTCTGTAGCAATCTTCTCAAACGTCTTGCGCTCAATATATCTTGCAAACAATATGTTATACAGCATTTCATCTTCTACGCCGTCTATTTGGCTTATAATGTGGTTTTTCTTGTCTACATAAGTATCTATCAGCTTATCAAGTTTTCGCTCCATATCGTCAATTTTGGCGTATGCTGTGCCTATCTTGTCATAGTTCGGTGTGGTCTGAACTCGTTCTCCGGTTTGTATTGCTGATATACTGCAAGCCAATTCCTTAAGCTGCGCGATTTCAATAAGTTTGTTGTTAATCATTCGATTAAGCCTGCCTACTTGATTGAGATAGTCTTTGGTTGTCATTCAATACCTCCTAAATGGGTTTAACATAGCTTCAGCTTTTGCAACAGTGCCGCCCCGCATTTCGTTTTCAAAAAGTGATATGCTGTCTGGTGCATCGTCATGTGGTACTTTTCCGCTTCGTGTCATCTTAGTAAGTTCGTCCATAAACTTATAATATTGGCTTTGTCTATCCATCTTTTTAAAATCCCTAAAATAATAATCACGAATAATATTATCTCTTGCATTTTCCATTCTTGTAATTTTATTAGTGCAATTAAACTTAAATCTTGCACTGCATCGGCCACCTTTTTGCTTTACAAGTTCCATAACATCGCGACCAAAATATTCTCCGGCGCTGTTGCTTTCAAATGTAACCGTTTTAACATTGTGTTTGACAAGCATATTAGCACATTCTGGTTTTGTAAATTGTGTTCCGGCATTATCAAATACAACATCTACAATGTACACTTCATTTCCGTACACATACCCAATAGGCATAGCGCAACTATCTTCTCCCTTGTCTGCGCTATCACAAGCTGCCATAATTGCATCAGGTTCTCTATCGACCGGAAGTTCTTCAAAGTAATTAAGCTCGCTTTGAGCGAACATACGGCCTTTGGCTTCGTAAGGCTCTTGCTGAAATTCTGCGGCCCACGTTTCCGGGGAAACAAGTTTGCGCTCTTTTCGGTAGTAATCTGTAGTAAAAATTTTTCGCAATCCTTTTTTGTCTTTACGGCATATTTCCCAATTGCTTTCATCCGTAATTGGGTCTAACGCCGGAATTGCTACTTCTTTCCATCTCCACCCTAATTCATCTGCCTTGTTCTGTAGTGCTGTAATAGGGTCATACAAGCTGTATTTTGTTCCCTGAATAATAATAGGCGTGCCCTCTAATCTACGCCCCAAAACATCGTCTGTAACTTTTTCGCACAAAAACTCTAATCTATCTCGATTTCTTGCTTCTTCGTGATTTTTAACGCAGTCATCAATATAAACAAGCACGTTTGCTTCTGTGCATCCTACAATGGCTCCGTCAATAGGTCGGCAAGTAAATGTTGGAAAAATGTTTTTGCTCTTAAGGTCAATGGAAAGGTTTTCAGCGCTTTTGTAATTATCACCTATTTTTACAGCTTCAGGAAAAACGTTCAAAAACCTTTTGTATGTGCTTTCTGTCTCAAAACCTTGTAAAAGTCCACCATAAAACCTCTTTACTAGTCCTTCTCCTTTTCCTACGCCAAATATACTTCCGTCCGGGTCTCGGCCGCCCATCATTTGTGCAAGTTTTAATCCACCAGTGGTCTTACCAGTACGTTTCGGTTGTGAAACTGATAGGAAATCCAATTTTCCATCGTAGATTTCCTGATATGCTCCTACTACTGGCTTTAAAACCTGTCTTCTCGGAAAATAAAACCTCTTCCATGGGTCTTTTTCGTCAATTTCAATGTAGTAAAAAAAGCTGTCAACTAAATACGCCGCTTCATACATTAAGACATCGTAAAACTGATCCAATATTCTGTAGGAAGTGTTATTATCTCCGGCATAAATTTCTAAATCCGCGACGCGGCCTCCGGTATTTTCTTTGACAAATTGTGCAATTATTTGCTTTGTTTTTGCAGATACTTTAAGACCGTACTCAACATCATTTTCTGTTCTTAAAGCCACAGCCACAGCTTGTATGTACGCGTCAATGACCTGTTCGTCTATTCCATTTCGCTTTATGTAGTTTTCATATCCTTTTACGGTGGAAATAAGGCTCTGACTAGCCATAAAGAAAAGCACCTCCGCTTTTGCAGAGATGCTTATAGACCTCTCTGCCTATAATTTTTCTAGGGTAGCACCGCAAACCTCTTATGCGGCGGTAATATATTATTTATTTAATATCAATATCTGGTATTAATCTTTCAGGGTAAAACACCAATTCATAATGGTACTTATCTGTCCCAACCGGTTCTGTTTGCTCCATAACATAACACGTCCAATCGTTAAGATATATATAATCTTTACAATATGTGTTCTCGCCTGTTTTGATAGTAACTACAAGCTCATTATTACTGTTGTTGCTAAGGCTCATATACCCCTCTGCCTGCAACATAATTGTATCTGTCCTTGCATTTGTAACTGTAATTTTTCGATAGAGATTAAACTCATCTCCATCTTTTGACAGATTGTGGTTCACGACATCTGCGGTTCTGCAGCCAACCATTCCAAGCGCAATGCAGATTGTCATTCCTAATGCTAAAAGTTTCTTTTTCATAATTTCTTCCTTTCCGCTGATAATCAGCAATCATTGTTCTAATTCATCAATTCTGCAAACATGCCCCATTCCGTTTATGTAATGTTTGTTTTCATCTAAACAATTGGTTGTTTCAGTTAAATATTCTTGACATTCTTTGAAATATTCACATTTATCGCACTTTGTATCTTTTTCTTTGTATTTTCTCGGCTTGTATTCCTTAAAATCCTTGCACTCATAATCTGGGTCTGTATCATTACCTTTTTTACAACGGTAAATAAGATATTCATCTCCTATTTCTTCATCAAAAAAATAACCTTCTTCACTGAATTTACATTTTGAACAATCATTCATGGTCACACCTCTATTTCTGTATGTTGGCTTCCATTCTGGTTCATAACAATTTGTGCTATGAACATATCTCGCAATACCCAAAATCCGCACAACAAAGTGTTTAAGGCATCTTCTTCTTTTAACGCAAGTAGTACATAACCAAGGTTTACTCATCATTGCTCGCTCCTTAAAATCTTGGAAAATAATAATTAGGCCATCCGTTTTTCGCCTTTTGTTCTGTACACCAAGACAAATACACATCATGCTTTCTATCAAAATCCATATTTGCACTGTATTCGTCCCAAGCCTTTTGATTTATTTTGAGCCTTTGTCTTGTTATGATATAGTCAATTAGAAAATATACCCCCAAGAACAAAAATACGATTCCTGCCATCGCAAACATTGCTATTGCTATTATTTTCATTTTCAAGACTCCTATTCCGTCAACAACTTATGCAGTTCCAACGCTTCATCATCTTTGATAAGTTTTCTGATATAGGTTTTTCCGTTATGGTTTTCAACCACCATTGCTATTGGTCGGTCTCCTGTTTCCAGCCCTAAATCAAACGCAACTGTCATTACTTCTTCGCCTGTTTTTTCAACTCTAGCTTTTGGAATTATCACATTTTTAGGCATTTTAAATATTTTACTCATTTTTCATAAATCTCCTTGTTTCCTCAATTATTTTAGACTCCATAGCACGAGTCATTTCACTGCGGCTTTGTGGCAGTCTGCCGAACTTTTCCAAAAAATATTTTTCTACCGCTTCTTTTGAAATATCTATGCCAAAATTTCTCAATGCCTCTTTGGGTGGCGATTGATACTCGGATAAAGGATTGTCGATATTATTCATTCTTCATAAACCTCTTAAAATCTTTCCGGCATTTAGGGCATAGGTCATATTGCATATTATCTCTCCATATAGCCATCGGCAATACTTCCTTTGCCATATCTTCGGCTGTGTATGTACCTTTTTCGTAAATAGGTTTTACTTCTTCTGTTTTGAAATATGCGTATCCTTTATTGTAGCGTATTATTTCTTTTCCACACCTGTCACAAGTGCGCCATTCTTTTTGATGTTTCATTTCTAATCACCTCAACAATGTCAATTTTAACCACATAGGCATATTTGAATTGCAAATAATTTTAAAAAGCCAAATTGATATTACGATACACGCTATCACAATTAACACTTTTAATATCAGTTTTAAGTAAAATTTCATCCTTTCACGGCCTTTCAAACTAACCCTAACATATGCAAAATTTCAAGTTCCGATATTTCTTTTGCGCCCTCTCTTGTGTGCATAAGGATTTGCCTTAAAGCTTCATTCTCTCTTTTGGTGTTGTAGGTGCTTTTACTAAACTTGCTTGAAAAGCAATAATATAAGCAATATCCATAGCCCGTTCCAAGATAATTTCCATAAATATTTTTACCGGCAATTCTTATATTGTCTATCTCTAAGATGTTTTTATCGCGATGATAAGTGTAAACACTACATTCGCCTTTTACTCTTTTTGCTATGTAATCAAGAAAATCTATTATGTTTTCCTGTTCCTTAGAAATATACAAAATAGTTGTTTCCGCCATTCTTCTACTAACTTTCTACCGCAGATATGGCAATTTTATTTTTTTCGTTTTGCCATTAATTGTCTCATTATCTGTACAAATTTCTCTTTATTTAAAACATTATTTGTGTCTAATTTTCTACCGCAAATAGGGCAATGATTGATTTTCATTACCCCTGGGCAACCACCGTTCCCCGTATCAATGCGTAACCAATATTCCTCATCGTCTTCAAAAATAAAGTCGTTTCCAGTGCTTAATGCATTAAGATATTCTGATTTAGCATCAATTATTTTCTTGCAAAGCTCACACATATCGCCACCTCAAATCCTTGTAAAAACGTCCAAATCATAGTTATCTCGGATATAATCAACAACATCAGACAGCTTTTCCTTCACATATTCATCATTCACAATATCAGGATGACAGTAAAATGTGCAGCTGTCCTTTTTGCCCTCCGCTTTGTATTTCCGGTAGTTAAATACCATCGTAAAAAGCGGTATTCGGGTTAAATTCTTTGTTTTCCTACGAATATACCAATTCGCCAATCTTTTGAGCATATAACTGCCTCCTTTAGCGCAGATGGGTGTTCTCCCGACTGAACTACTATCCGTTGTACAGTTTCTTGTGTGACCAACTCCAACTCTTTTCAAATTCGAGTTAAAACTAGCCACACAAGCATTTTAATTATTCAGCAGGGACTACTGTAACGCCTGCTTATTCGGGAGCTACCCGACCGCTTGATGTGGTGTGGATTTGAACCACACATGAGATTCCGTCAGTTAGTCTGCACCTACGAATAGGGATAAATGGATTTTTATTTTCTAACGGATTTATTGGTGTAATTGCTTACAGCTATTTACCAGACTTGTTCTAGCAATCCTTGTCGCACACCGTTCTCTTAACCATCAATTAGCGTTTACCCATTCCGCCACACATCAATTCACACATAGATGGTTTTGGGATAATACAGATAACCAACAACTATATTCCCATTTCGTTTATATGCAAAAGCGCAGATGCAAGGATTCGAACCTTGACGGCATTTCTGCCGCATAGCTTAGCAAGCTACTGTGATACCATTACACCACATCTGCATATTTTGGAACGGCAAGTCCCTACTACTGCAATACCTATCTTGCCGTGCCAAAAACTAAAACATAATTAAGATTTCTCTTTATCCACCATACATACAGCCATATTCTGCCACTGTGACGACAAGTCCGAGCCTTTGGGAGCGACCTTAAGGCTTCTTGCCGCTTTCAAAGCACACGTGGGATTGATACCCACAAATTTCACGGTTCTTTCGGAATATTATCGTGTTCGCCATTCGATAATTGTTAGAATGAAATCGTGCCATACCGCTACTTTAACGAGTTACTTGTGTTATATCCGGATTTCTCCGGCTTCAAGGCACACTGCTTAATTTGAGATTTTCCGTGATTTGTCCGTGGTCTCTCATTCCACGAACTTCAACGGATTATTCCTACACCGTAGGCGTCTATTATTCACAGCCACAAGTCCTCTGCCCTTGGCTTCTCTATGATGATACACCACACAAGCGTCGTTGACGGTTTCCGTCTCCCTGCCGTACCTCACAGTACAGCAGAAGATATTAGCATACCCGGTATCCCGATTATGCCTATCTCGTTTTCTCGCGTGTCTCGGCAAGGCTGAAAAACCTCTCTCCACCGAGATAATCATGTTTTAAGCAAAACGGCCGGAGTCGAACCGGCATCAAGGTCAGAAAGGATAAAAAACCCTTTGCTTTTGCCAATTAAGCTACGTTTTGCGCCGGTATGCAAACAATCGTACATCTGCACACCACATACTTTTAAGAGGAGTTATAATATGTCATCCGCCTATCACGGAACGTGGGAAACAAATAAGACCACGGGCTGATTTCCACAATGCCGTTTGTGTGCAGTGGGATACCACACAAGCAGACATCTTAATGTTCTGTCCGAACAAGCACCGCCGAACCGTCTCTCACGGTTCTTAACAGAATAGTCCTAGCGGCGAAAGGGGGTTCATGATAAATATGGAATACAGATATATCATGTGGGGAAGAGCCATTCAGCCGTCCATCTGAACCTCTTCCCGAGCGGGAGCAATGGGAATTGAACCCATATTCCGGTAGTCAAAGTGCCGTGTCTTGCCATTAAACGATGCCCCTTTATGCCTAACGTTTGTTCATAAATTCTTTAGCAGCCGCAAGCATAATCTTTTTATATTTCCTACGGCTGACATTAGCCTTAACAGCCTTATCAAGAACGTCAGAAGCTTTAACATCATTTGCGTGTTGTTCTGCCAGATAATCAAATATCCGCAACACTTCACGTTTGTTTGCCGGTAAGGTGTTATCTCTATCAAGGATTTCCTTAATACGGTCTTTATAAGATTTTTGCATTTCTGCCAAACTGCTATAAAACATTGATTTACTCCTTTTTGTTTTTTGAAATATTTTGGAATGGGACTAACGGAAAGCCTTTTTATTTTTGCGGTAGTATGAGGGACTTAGTAGAGCCTTTTGGTGGATCTATCTAAACCCCCACCCCCTGGTGGCTAAATTGTGTGCCATTTCCAAACAATTAATACAATTCAACGCCTTTATGATTAAGTATGTCGCAAAATATTTATTTTGTGTCGTTATTGCGGTTTACCGTGTCCGGAAAGCCTTATTTTAAAGGGTTTTTAAAGCGTCTAAATTGTGTCTAAATTGTGTATCGTTCTCAACTATCTATTGTGTCTCATTGTCGGACAATTCAAGGTGTCCGGAAGTGCCAAGCTGCGGCAGCTGTGCAGCGGTCAGGCTGTCGCGTTGTGGTCCTTCCTTGATTGCCGGCGCGGTCTCGGTGTAGCCATAATTTGCTTTCAAAGCGAAAATACAACCGATACGATTTATTTCCTGTGCTCCACGAATCAGATTATTTTCACATTCTCCAAGCCACCTTTTAACCGCGTTTGCGTGAGAAGTACTTAATTCCTGCCTTATTTCGCGCTCTGGATAATTCAATCTATAGCTTTCTATATCTTTTATTATATTATTATTACTATCATAATATATATAATTTCTTCTTACTTCATTTTTCCATTTATCAATAGTATCTTTATTTAAACCTATTAATAAACTAAACTCTATAAC
>ERZ1034992.327-NODE-327-length-28099-cov-106.389281_pt1 | contig 28099 bp, 44 predicted proteins | sample MGYA00520695_ERZ1034992 | MGnify/ENA primary metagenome ERZ1034992 (study PRJEB33766, sample SAMN09781778) | gut metagenome | biome: gut microbiome | host: Homo sapiens | place: Madagascar | study: EMG produced TPA metagenomics assembly of the PRJNA485056 data...
CGGTGCGGCTACGGCTGGCGACTCCGGTGCGGCTACTTCCCGCGGCAAGGTTTCTGTCGGCGAAAACGGCGTCGGAACAGTGCGCGGCGATGAAGTGATGATCCGCGGCGGCATGGGCGCTATGCTGACGATTGCTGTCGAATCCAAAACGTCCCTTGATATTGTCGCGTGGAAATCGTTTGTGATCGACGGTAAAACGTATAAGCCGGATGTTTGGTACACCCTCCGCAACGGCGAGATTGTAGAGGCGGAAAAATGAACCGGGAAGTAATGTTCAGTTCCGCCACGGATGAATGGGCGACGCCGCAAGCGTTCTTTGATGCGCTGAACGAAGAATTTCACTTCACGCTTGATCCGGCGGCAAGTGAAGAGAACCACAAATGTGAAATGTTCTTAACAAAAGAACAAAACGGCTTAAATCGTCCGTGGGTGGGATACACAGTGTTCTGCAATCCGCCCTACGGGCGAGAGATCGGAAAATGGGTGCAGAAAGCGTGGGAGGAACACAAGACGAACGGAAACACCGTCGTAATGCTGCTTCCAGCTCGAACGGATACACGATGGTTCCACGAGTTCATTTACGGCAAAGCCGAAATCCGATTTGTCCGCGGTCGTCTGAAATTCGGAAACGCAGCAAACAGCGCACCATTTCCGAGCATGGTTGTTATTTGGAGAGGTGATACCCAATGACCTACATCGGCATAGACCCCGGCAAGAACGGCGCACTTGCCATTCTGAACGGGGATGAAGTCCAGACGTTCCGGTATGACCGAGACACCTACCGCTGCATCCTCTCCGACCTGCGCGGCGAAAAGGCGGTGTGCTGCTTAGAGCACGTCGGTTCCATGCCGGGAAACGGTCGAGTGTCAATGTTCCACTTTGGGGAAAACTTCGGCTGGATACAGGGGACGCTGGAAGCGTTCGGCGTCCCCTACGAGCTGGTAACGCCGCAGAAGTGGAAGAAGGAATTTTCCGTCACCGCCGACAAGAACACGTCCATCGAGGTCTGCAAGCGGCTGTTCCCCGGCGTGAATCTCATCCCGCCGGGCTGCCGCAAGGAGCATGACGGCTGTGCCGAGGCTCTATTGATGGCGCTCTACGCCAAGAGGAGGCTTTGATGAAGCAACGAATTGATCTAACCGGGCAGCGGTTCAACCGGCTAACAGTCCTCCGATTCGATCACACCGGAAGGAACGGCTCGTGCTGGCTCTGCCGCTGCGATTGCGGCACGGAAAAAGTCCTCCCCGGCTATCAGCTGCGCGGGAACACGGTTAAGTCCTGCGGTTGTGCGCGGGAAAACTCCGGGAAGCGGGGCAGGGACTTAACCGGGGAAGTGTTCGGGCAGTTGACGGTTATCCGGCAGAAAGAATCCGGGTTGTGGCTCTGCCGTTGCGCGTGCGGGAACGAGGTTTCCGTTGAGCGCCGCAAGCTCACCACGGGGAACAAGAAGACGTGCGGATGCAGACAGAAAGGCGGCAAGGGGCGGCTGATCGACCTTACGGGGCAGCGATTTGGTATGCTAACCGTTTTTCGGAAGAACATCGTTGCAACACGGGAAGCCGGACATGGAATGTTCGATTGCGTCTGCGACTGCGGCAGAGAGAAAACGCTCCCCGGCTTTAATCTCCGCTCCGGCGGCGTAACCTCCTGTGGATGTCAGCGAGGAAGACCTGGAGTAAAGCGGGATGTCGCCGAATTCACCCGGCAGCACGGCTGCAACGTCTGCGCAGACAGAAAGAGCTGCGACATGATGTTCTGCAAATACGAAAAGGATCTGATTACATGACCTACGAAGAAGCAAAAAATGATCTCATCGAATCAGGAATCAGACTTGGCGCCGGTGATTTCGTTGATGTTGAAGCGCTGAAAATCGCAGTTGTGGCGCTGGAAAAGCAGATTCCGAAGACGCCGAACAGCGGCATTGACAGGACATGGGGAACGCCTACGAAAGAAGCTGTTTGTCCCGCGTGTGATTACGCTCTTGGGCATTGGGAATTTATCGGCGACGGGGAGAAAATCACATACTGTGAGCACTGCGGACAGGCGATTGATTGGGAGGGGTGGAAATGGACGGATTGAAGCCTTGCCCGTTCTGCGGCGGCAGACCGGAATTTATTAAATCATTCTACGGTTGGATGTCTCTCGACGAAAACGGGAAAGAAATCTTTGGCGATAATGGAATGATTCGATGCACGCAGTGCGGCATTAGAACGCGAGAAACAAGAGAAGGTGACGTTATTGAAGCATGGAATAGGAGATGCAACAATGGCTGAATACTTAGAACGCAAAGCGGCGGTTATGCGATTGATGCAGGACGGGTGCAACGCAAAAAACGTACAGACCATCATGGCGCTTCCCGCCGCATCCGTCCCGCAATGGATAAGCGTCAAAGACAAGCTGCCGGAAAACGGCGAGACCGTCCTTATCTGGTACGAATATTTCCGCTACGGCTCTTACAATCGAATGTTCCAAACTCACGGGATTGGCTTCCAATACAACGGACAGTGGGCCGGCGTTGATCCACTCGGGCATAAAGCGCGTGTATTCGCATGGATGCAGCTTCCCGAGCCGCCGAAAGGAGAATAATAATGCGATTGGTGATAGAAAAATGTATTTGTGATGTTTGCAAAAAGGAAAAGGAAGTGGAAAAGATCACCGAGGTAAACTACCCAGTGATATTTCACACAGAACAAGACGATGGCAGAAGTTGTAGTCCATATATATCCAAAGAAAAGCTGGATTTGTGCAACGAATGCGCAGAAAGAGTATTGATGCTGGACGGCTGGGGAGCGCAAGGGGTAAACAGTTATGCTATCCGCAAACCGCCGAAAGGAGAAAATGATGGCTGAATACATTGACAGAGATGAAGTTATCGCGTGGATTTGGAAGCAGAAAAGACTTTCAAAAGGGTATGTGGTAATGGTAATACAGGACTTGCCCGCCGCCGATGTCGCCCCGGTGGTGCATGGGCGGTGGAAAATGAGCAGCGATAGACCGGACACGATAATCTGCACTTGCTGCGACAGCGCCTTTGATGTTTGGAAGGCCGACATAAAACGGCATCACTACTGCCCCAACTGTGGCGCAAGAATGAACGACTGTGAATCCTGCATCCACTACCCGCCGAGCGCTGCGGACGGAAAGCCCTGCTGCTTCTGCGAAACGACAGACCCGCTGCTGAATTGCTATCAGAGAAAGGATGACGAACCGGATGAAGAAAATAACGTTTGAATTGCCGGATAACACTGTAGGGGCGACCCTTTCGCTCCTGCTTAACCACGAAGACCGTTACACACTTGTCGCAGAATGCATTGGCACGTCCCATCTGCGGAGCGGGACTGTGGTTCAAATCGAAGAAAATGAAGGAGGCGGCAGCGATGCATAAACCCTGCTACGGCAAATGCCCCCGCTGTGTGTGGCGGTGGAATGGGGGGTGCAGCGAATGGCAAGGCTGATTGACGCAGAAAGCCCGCAGAACAGAATATACGTTTCCGACTTCGTGATTGAGAAAATGAAAAAGATTCCAACGGTCGATATTGACCGCCCAACCCGCAGCCAGTTTAAGCGAATGGCGGCGCAGCTTGGGTATGAGCCGGTGATCCATTGCCGCGAGTGCAAGCATTATCGGAACCATCCGAACGGGCTATGCTACGCGCACACAGAACCGGACGATAACGAGAGAGGTTACAAAGGCGAGGCGGTATGCGTTGAACCGGAGGACTTTTGCAGCTACGGAGAAAGGAAAAACGATTTTGTTGATGATAACAAAATCGGAGAAAGGAGAGACGATGAACGATGAACTGAAAACCATTTTGTCCGCCTTTATATACTGCGTAGAACACCGTCTATGCACGGCAAAAATGGAAGGCATCTCGGAATACAGCGATTCATACAAGGCGGGCATCGCGGATTATATCTCCGGCGTAAACGACATGGCGCGAGAGCTTATCCGCGAGGTTGTAAAGGCGGTGGATGATGAGCAGTCAATCTAAGCGCAAGCCGAGAGACGTATCCATGCACAAGGCCGTGTCCATCGCCATGACGATCTTCGTCTGGGCGTGGATGGAGTGCTTCCATCCTACGCAGGAGGACGTGAACCGCATGTCCGACGAGGTGCGCAACATCCGCGAGAGCGTGAACAGCAAGAACCTCAACATCTGGGAAGTCAGAGACGCCATAAAGGACGAGTTCGGGTGGGAGATATGACGGACGAAAAATTTGTATTTGTTTCAGACTGCGCCGATAAGAAGCGGACGGCGCGGGGCATCCACAATAAGCGAACCCATACCGGCAAGGGCGGGAAAGTCCTGTTCCCGTCCGACTATCTCACAAGAAAGGAACGAGAATCCATGAATGGAGAAGTAAAAACCTATGCGCTCAATCGCCCAATGCGGTGGAAAGAATTTAAGTTGCTCCCGGACGACGTGCGCCGGGAGTACATAGAGAATCTACAAAAACGCTTCGGCGTGATGCAGAAAGACCTTGCTGTGATGTTCGGTGTGTCCGTTAATTCGGTGGGTTTGGAGACTAAGAAGCTCGGCATCAAGTTTCCGCACCGTGGAGGATGGGCGAATACCAACAACGGCGGATTCCGTGCCTTTTGCGCCGAGGAGCCGAAAGCCGATCATGCAGAAGCGCCGACGGAACCGGTGCATTCCACGCCGGAAGTTGCTGAACCGTCGGAGGAGGTCAAAGCCCCCGACGCTCCGCCGGTACAGAATAGGGGGGGCGCTCCCAAGAGCGGAAGCCTTTGCTTCGAGAACACCACGACCACAGAAGCGCTGAACCTCGTTTACTCCGTTCTAGGCTCCGTGAGCATGGCAAAATTGAGCGTTTCGTGGGAGGCATGAAAAGATGCGCATGACAATCGAAAACGCCGTACAGAGTGTTTAACATTGAATTACGAGGTGAGAAAGTGAACGAACTATGGAAAATGAAATGCAAGGCCGACCTCTTCAACCTACGCAAGAATGAGGCGGCGATCCTGTCCATACCGGAGGAGATCAACATGGAGCGCGAACGGATGACCTCCATCAAGAGCGCATCCACGGGTACAGCTCCGGTGCAGGGCGGCGGTACGTCGTATGAGGAGAGGATGAATAACAGCATCTGCCTGATTGATAGCCTTACGCGGCATTTGCACTTTGCCGAGACGGAAATAAAACTGACAAAGCAAGCCCTTGCAACGCTGACGCAAGAAGAGCGACGAATCCTTGAGGTGCTGTACATCGACAGGCAGAAGAAAGGCGCGGAGCGGCTGTGTCAGGAGCTTGCCATTGCTGAGGAAGCAACGGTATGGAAGCGAGCAATGCGGGCGCTGGAAAACTACTGCGCCGCCCGGTACAGCTCCGCGGCAATCTGATGGAAGTTTCGAGACAGTAACTTTTCAAAAATCCGTGGTATAATAGCATCATCCAAAGCCACGCAGAGACGCCGGACGATCACCGAGCGCCAAAGCGTGGCTTTTTTGGGCGAAGCCGAAAGGCGGGAAAGCCGTACGCAGCGGAGTGGGCGGCGGAGATGGAGAAGGTTATGGATGTAAAAAATATTCCAATTGTGGAAATCGTACCGTATGCGCGGAACGCGAAGAAGCACGATAAACGGCAGATCGACAACGTGGCGGAGAGCATCCGGCAGTACGGATTTGTTCAGCCCGTAGTGATCGACCGCGACGGCGTGATCGTCATCGGACATTGCCGTGTTCTGGCGGCAAAGAAGCTCGGTATGGAAACCGTGCCGTGCGTCTGCGTGGATGATCTTACGCCGGAACAGGTCAACGCCCTGCGCCTCGTGGACAATAAGACCAACGAGAGCGATTGGGATATGGACTTGCTCTCGATGGAGCTGCCGGAGCTGGATTTGTCCGCGTTTGATTTTGACTGGGGGATTGAGATCGATGCAGATTACGGGACGGAATTCAGCCTCCCCGACGGCGATAAACCGGAAATATGTCAAATGACATTCACCCTCCACGAGCGGCAAAAGGAATTGATCGAATATGCAATAAGCCGCGTTGAGGAGGACGTGACGGAAACATTTGGAAACACAAACAAAAACGGCAATGCGTTGTATGAGGTGATTCGTCAATGGGCGAGGCAAAGGAAATAAATGTTCGCGTCATTCCGGGAAAGGTTGCGATCCCGTTTATCAAAAAACACCATTACAGCGGCAAGGTAGTCAACAATAGCAGCCTCCATTTCGGTGTTTTCATGAACGGCGTTTTGCACGGCGTCATGTCGTTCGGGCCGTCCCTCGATAAATCGAAGATGCAGAGCATGGTATCCGGAACGGGCTGGAATGAATTTCTGGAATTGAACCGCATGGCGTTTGACGATACGTTGCCGCGCAACAGCGAATCCCGTGCAATTTCCGTTGCCATGCGCCTGATACGAAAAAATGCCCCGCAGATCAAATGGGTGGTATCGTTTGCCGACGGGTGCAGTTGCGGCGACGGAACGATCTACCGCGCCTCCGGATTTGTGTTGACGGCGATCAAACCGAACGGAAACCTCGTGCAGCTGCCGACGGGCGAGAAAATCCATAAAATGACATTGGAAAGCAACCCGACGGCACCCCGGAAGGAATTGGGCGGAAAGAGCTATTACGACATTACGGGGGGGCATTTTGATTTTAAGCGGTATGTTGATGCCGTCGGAGGGAAGGTCCTGCCCGGTTACCAACTGCGATATGTTTACTTTATTGATCCCAAGGCGCGGGAAAACCTCACCGTTCCCATTATTCCATTTTCAAAAATTGATGAGATCGGCGCCGGAATGTACAAGGGCGAAAAGGTAACAATGGCAGACCGGCATATAGATAAATAATACAGGCGGTGGTAGTTCAACGGCAGAACGGATGTCTTCCCGACAGCAAACGGCGGTTCGACCCCGACCCCATCGCTCCAACAATCATTCAGCGCCAGCAAAAAAAGTGGAAAATTAAGAAGTCGAAAGCTAACGCCTGACATATTATAGGCGGCTTTTTTAATTCCAAGGGAGGGAGGGTATGCCACGCAATCCCAAACAGAATGCGAATTTAATTCCGACGAACAAGCGAAGCAAGAGCGAAGTGAGAGCGCTCGGGCAAAAAGGCGGTATAGCCTCCGGGGAGGCTCGCAGGGCTAATAAGAGCCTTGCATCTCTCGCAAAGTCGATAGCGCAGCAGCCTGCGCCGGAAAAGCTCAAAAACCAGATCGCCCGCGCCGGTCTTGCCATTGACGATGATGATATGACGTGCAATGCGGCTATTGTAGCAGGCGTATACGGCAAGGCGATAAGCGGCGATGACAGAGCAGTTGACCGGTGGGAAAACTGGACAAACGACGCTGCGGCAGAGGATAAGCCGTGCAGGATACCCGCTGACCTAATCGGCAAGGCGTTTGTTGACATCAACCGCAAAATCGAGCCGAACAGAGACTATATCTTCGAGGGCGGGCGAGGCGGTCTGAAATCGACGTATATATCGGAAAAGCTCACGGAGCTTTTGAAAAACAACCCCATGATGCACGCCTGTGTTGTGCGAAAGCAGACGAACACGTTAAAGGACAGTGTGTTTTCTCAAATTCAATGGGCAATAAACGAGATGGGGCTTTCTAACGAGTTCGATTTCAAAACTCACCCGCCGGAGATCACGCTAAAGAAGACCGGGCAAAAGATATATTTTCGCGGTTGCGACGATCCGGTAAAGCTGAAATCCATAAAGCCGCCGTTTGGGTATATAGGGATTCTCTGGATAGAAGAACGCGACCAGCTCGCCGGTGCTGCGGAAGAACGAAGCGTTAAGCAATCGGTACTCCGCGGCGGCGTTGATTCTTATTTCTTCGGATCGTACAACCCGCCAAAGAGCCGCGCAAACTGGGTGAATCAGCAGCTTTTAGAACCGGACAAAAACCGCATTGTCCATCACTCTACCTATATGGACGCTCCCGCCGAATGGCTCGGAACGATGTTTCTCAACGACGCAGAACATCTGAAAGAGGTTAATCCGTCGGCATACGAGCATGAATATCTCGGCGTACCCAACGGCGACGGCGGAAACGTATTTGACAACATCACAGCGCGGGCGATCACGGATGACGAGATAGCGCGATTCGACCGGATATATCAGGGCGTTGACTGGGGATATTACCCCGACATATTCGCTTTCGTGCGCGTACATTACGACGTTGCGCGGGAGACGATTTATTTTATAGACGAGCACTGCAACAACAAAACCAGCAATGCAGATAATGCCGCGTGGATAATGGAACGCGGGTATAACGATGCGTTCATAACGTGCGACAGCGCCGAACCGAAAAGTGTTGCAGACTTCCGTTCATGCGGATTGCACGCGCAAGCGGCGCAGAAAGGCCCCGGAAGCGTCGAATACGGCATGAAGTGGTTGCAAAGCCGCAGACTTGTTATTGACCCGCAGCGCACCCCGACGGTATATAAGGAGTTTGTAAACTATGAATTTGACAGGGATAAAGACGGTAATGTTATCAGCGGGTATCCGGATAAGGATAATCACACCATTGACAGTACAAGATACGCCCTTGAACGGGTATATAGAAAGTTTGGTAATAGGGCATGAGTGATATTTACAGTTTTCTCCGCGAAAAGGGATTTGACGTTGTGCAACCGTCGATCTATGACGCTATCAAAAGCTGGCGTTCGTGGTATGACGGGAAAGTCAAAGATTTCCACAATTACCGAGTATTTAACGGGCAAACGAACGTTGACTGCAACCGTATGTCACTTGGTATGGCAAAAAGGGTTTGCGAGGATTGGGCGAATCTGCTCGAAAACGAAAAAACGCTGATAACGTTAGAAAAGCCGGAAGAGCAGGAGTTTTTTGATTCTGTTTGCGCTGCAAACAATTTCGAGGTTAAGATCAGCGAAATGCAGGAGCTTAAATCCGCGCTTGGCACGGCGGCGTATGTGCTGCGCGTCGAGGGCGCGGAGATCGACCCGGAAACCGGAGAGATCGGCGGGAATGCCGACGGCATCAAAATTGATTACATCACGGCAGATCGCATTTACCCGCTTTCGTGGAGAAATCGCGTGGTACGGGAATGCGCTTTTCTCTCCAAAGTGACAGATGGAGAGAATGAGTATTTCTATATCCAGATTCACCATCTGAAAAGCGGCGTGTACTATATCGAAAACTACCTTGTTACGGCCAAAGGCTACGATGAAGTGCCGCTGTCCTCCGTCAGAGGGTTTGAAACGGTACAACCTTCGATCAATACGGGAAGCGATAAGCCGCAGTTCGTCATTGACCGGCTGAACATCGTAAACAATCTTGATATCAATTCCCCGATGGGCGTATCGGTGTTTGCAAACAGCATCGACCAGCTCAAAGGCTGCGATATTGTTTATGATTCGTATATCAACGAGTTTATTCTTGGCAAAAAGAGAATATTCGTAAAGCCGGAGGCGGCGAAGAACGTAAAAGGTGAGCCGATATTCGACCCAAATGATACGACATATTACGTTCTGCCGGAGGACGGAGACCCGACATTACTGCTTAAAGAAAGCGACATGACGCTCCGAGTTGCCGAGCACAATACGGCCATGCAGGATGTTTTGAACGTCCTATCAAGCAAGTGCGGATTCGGTGAGAACTATTACCGTTATGACAGAGGAAGCGTGTCCACAGCTACGCAGATCATATCCGAAAACTCCACCATGTACAAAACCATGGTGAAGCACGAAAAGATTCTCCGAAGCGTGTTTATCGACCTTGCGCGGATCATTCTCCGGCTGGGCAATACATACATGGGCGGTGGCTTCAACGAGAACGTAGAGGTAACCGTAAAGTTCGATGACAGCATCATTATTGACACGGAATCAGCGCGGGCGCAAGACCGCCTTGATGTTTCCATGGGTGTTATGGGGCTTGTGGAATACCGTATGAAATGGTACGGCGAAGATGAAACGACCGCCGCAAAAATGCTTCCGAAGATGGAGAGCCTTGTTTCGGGTGATGCGTAATGCGTTACCCGATTACACCGGAGTTCATGTACTCACTTCCCTTGCCGCTGATTTATCTTTTTCAGCGTTTGGAAGAACAAATCCTTGAGGACATATGCTCCCGTGTTGCCATGACCGGAGAAATGACGGAGACGGCGATAGAGCATATACGGTCCTTGCAACGGCGGGGATACGATTACAAGAAAATCAACGAGTATATCCGAAAGACACTAAAGCTCACGCAGAGCGAGTTTGACACCGTATGGAACAAGGCTGTCCAACGAAACCAGCAGTATTTTGATACGCTGATGGACGACAACCTCATTCTCGGCGAAAACAATTTTAATTCCGACCTGTTCATGCCGGAAATCAACGCCATTGAGATGCAGACGCTCGGAGAGCTGACGAACATTACCCGAAGCATGGGCTTTGCGTACCGAGCGCCGGACGGCACGGTAAAGGTCGATGATATAGGACGGATGTACCAGCGCGTCCTTGATGATGCTTTAATGCGCGTGGAGAGCGGACAGAGCTATAACGTTGCGATCCGTGACGCAACAAAGATGCTGACGGACAGCGGCTTGCAGTACGTTGACTATGAAAGCGGATGGCATAACCGTGTTGACGTTGCCGCTCGCAGAGCCGTTATGACAGGCGTTACCCAGCTTTCCCGGCAGTACACCGAGCAGACGGCGACGTTGCTTGACACGCCATACAGAGAGGTTACTGCGCACCGTGGGGCGCGAGATGGAGAGGGTAAAACGCCATGGGCGAGCCACAAAAAATGGCAGGGGCGCGTTTATTCCGTCCGCACCGGCGATATTTACCCGTCTATATATGAGGTCTGCGGTCTTGACGAGGTGGACGGCTTGTGCGGCGCTAACTGCCGCCATATGTACCATATCTGGATCGAGGGCGTTTCCGAGCGGACATACACCGATGAGGAACTAGAGAACATCGACCCGCCGCCTTTTGAGTTTGAGGGCAAGCAATACACCTTTTACGAGGCAACGCAAAAGCAAAGACAGGTTGAAGCGTCCATGCGTAAAGTTAAACGTGAGCTGATAGCCGCTAAAGGACGCGGAGACGATGAGGAGTATACGACCAAGGCTGTACGGTATCGTCGTCTCAACGAGGAATACGAGGCTTTCAGCAAGGCGGCAGGACTGCGGTCGCAGCGGGAGCGCGGGAATATTGCGGAGTTCGGCGCGTATGCTGCAAGAGAAACAAATCGTGCATACCGAGAGCTTGTCAAAAAGGCTGAGGGGATGTATGATACAGGCAGCGAGAACGGAAACGTTGATGCATATCTCCGCGATCTTCCCATCCGGCGCAGGATTCAGAACGAATACTCGCACGAGATGAACGTCGGGCAGCAGAACAAACATTATCCCGGTACGAACGAGTACAATATGTACGTCCAGAAACAACAAAAGCTCGGTTTGTACGGTCCGAGTATCGTTACGGTTACGCAGGACGAACTGAAAGAGCTTTTCAATCAGTATTCGAGTACCGGAATCATCATGCGAGACGAAAAAATAGGTAGATGGAAAGAAGCAGAGTTGATTACGACCAATGATAAGATTATCGGGCAAACAGTAGATTTGCAAACCGGAGAAAAAATCGACACGTCTTGTTTTACGATTCATTACAGCCGTAAAAAGGGCTGGCACATCGTTCCCGCTTATGCTGACAACAAAGGGAGGGAAGATTCTTATGTACAGCATCAATGAGCTGCTCGCATACAACTGCAAAGATGTCTTGGTGGAAACAAAAACCGGGCACAAATACAAAGGCCGCTGTCATGTCTACTGTGAGTTCGGCGAGGATGAGGACACGCCGGAAGAGTACATCACTATAAATGGCGGGCTATGTATCGACGCAGCTGACATATTCAAAATTACAGAGAATTAAGCATCGTGTAAAAACACGGTGCTTTTTCTATACCTATTCTTCAAAAGCATAACAGAGAGTGCCGCCCGGCCTTGTGGCGGGTACAGAAATAACGGTCTTGCTTTGGCAGAGGTTTCCTTCCTTTCCCTCTGTCTTGCCCCGGCGGAGGGGGATAGAAATACCGTGTCGCTACTGCTCAACAGCGGCCATGCATAACAGGAAGTATCTGGCGTGAAAGGCGTCTTGTGTTTTGCCGCGAGCACAAAAAAATTCGCGGTTAGTGGTGGTTTAAAACGGGCGCAGATACAGGGCTTCCCATCGCAGCCCTGCCCGATTATAAAACATTCAAGGAGTTTGTCTCAACGGAGATAGGCTCCTTTTTTGTTTGCCGACGGGCGTTAAGCGGAATTACGCCGACGGGCGGAAAACGGAGGATTTTTACCAATGGATGAGACTATGGCGAACGGAAACGCAACCGAAAATAGCGGAGAAACCAGCACCACTACTGAGCGAACGTTTACTCAGGCAGAGGTTGACAAGATCATTGACAAACGTCTGAAGCGCGAGCGGGAGGGTATGCCTACTCCGGAGGAGCTTACCAAATTCCGCGATTGGCAGAAATCGCAGGAGACCGAGGCCGACAAGATCAAGACGCTTACCGACGATAACGGAAAGCTAAAAAAGACGCTCGATGAACTGACCGCCAAAAACACGCAGTATGAGCGGGAAAAGTATCTTACCGGTAAAGGCGTCAAGGCGGATGACATTGATTACTATGTCTTCAAAATCTCGCAGAAAGTGTCCGATGATGTGACATTCGAGGCGGCGGCGGACGAATTTCTCAAGGATTACAAGCCGCGCCGCGCCCGTGTAGACACCGGCGCTTCTCTCGAAAACGGCGGCGGCGGAATGACGCGCAAGCAGATTCTTGATATCAAGGACGCAACGGCGCGGCAGAAAGCCATTGCCGAAAACTACGAACTTTTTATGAAAGGGTGATTTTTTAAATGGCTAAGGACAACCTTACCAAAACTACTGACATCAAAGTGAATCCGCGTGAGGTCGATTTCGTCACGCGATTCAGCCGCAACTGGGAGCATCTGCGCGACATTCTCGGCATTATGCGCCCCATCAAGAAAGCCCCCGGCACGGTGCTCAAGTCCAAGTATGCGACGCTTACGCTTCAGGACGGCAACATCGGTGAGGGCGAGGAAATCCCGTACAGCAAGGCGGAGATCAAGACCAAGGATTACGCCACCATCACCATTGAGAAGTACGCGAAGGGCGTTTCTATCGAGGCGATCAAGGATTACGGTTATGACGTCGCGGTGCAGATGACCGATGACGAGTTCCTGTTCCAGCTTCAGTCTAACGTTACCAACCGCTTCTATAAGTACCTCAACGGCGGCGAGCTTGCTTCCGAAGAAACCACCTGGCAGAAAGCCCTTGCCATGGCGATGGGTCAGGTGCTCAACAAGTTCAAGCTGATGCACCGCACCGCCACCCGCGTTGTCGGCTTTGTCAACGTGCTTGATCTCTACGACTATCTCGGCGGCACGCAGATCACGGTACAGAGCGAGTTCGGTTTCAACTATATCAAGAACTTCATGGGCTACGACACCGTGTTCCTGCTTTCCGAGGATGAGATTCAGCGCGGGCGCGTTATCGCTACCCCGGTGGAGAACATCGTCATGTACTACGTTGACCCTGCGGACAGCGATTTTGCCCGCGCCGGTCTTGAGTTCACCGTTGACGGCGAAACCCCGCTGCTTGGCTTCCACACGCAGGGCAATTACAGCACCGCCGTTTCCGAGGCGTTCGCCATTATGGGCGTAACGCTGTTCGCCGAGTACATTGACGGTATCGCGGTAATCGACGTTGACGCTACGCCGACGCTCGGCACGCTCACTGTGCAGTCTGCGGCGGGTACGGATACCGGCACGACGGCGCTCACCGTTACCCCGGCTAAGGAAAAAACCACCAACGTGTATAAGTACAAGCTCGGCGCGAGCGCGGAGACGGTCACATACGGCCAGAACGTGAAAAACTGGTCTGCTTGGGACGGCCACAGCGATATCAACGCGGCGGCTGGGCAGAAGATCACGGTCGTTGAGGCTAACAGCACCTTTAATGCGCAGAATGCCGGTAACGCTACGGTCTCCGTCAAGACCTGATAAACCGGAGGGGCGCAGATGTACGCGACATACACTTTCTACACCGATACTTATCTCGGCAGCGCCCTGACGGAACAGGAGTTTGCCCGTGCAGCAACGCGGGCAAGCTCCTTCATCGACTATTACACCATGGGCAAGGCGAAGGACTACCCGGACACGGACAACGCGCTTGCTATGTGCTGCTGTGCGCTGGCGGAACAGTATCAAATCATCGAGAACGCCAAAGCGCAGAGCATGAGCGGCGGCGAGGTCAAGAGCCAAACGGTAGGCGCATGGAGCAAAACATACGCAAGCGGAACGGAAACGGCGGAAGCCGCCAGGAAAACGCTGGAAAACATCGCTATGGACTATCTGGCATGGACGGGGCTTTTGTACAGAGGAGGGCAGCGCTGTGTTCCCACATGTTGTGACTGTCTTTAACTCCTACGAGGACGACGACCTAAAGATGCACAACAGCATTACCATCCTGCGTGGTGTGCTGTTGGACGTGTCCAAGGGAACGAACGTTGCAAAGACGGGGCTTTCCGACGCTGACGCCGCTACTCTCTACATCCCCTTTTCCGTTGATGCGGTCAGCACGACCGGCGACAAGAAAACGTATGTCGAGCCGAAAGCGTTCTATGCGGCGGAGAACCAACAGGGTTTGTGGACGCTGGACAGCGGCGGGCATAGCAATTCCACGTCCACGTACTTTGTCAAAGGCGAGGTCTACGAAATGATGAGCCTTGCGCAGTTGCAAGAGAAATACGATTACGCTTTCGACGTAAACACGGTCGATGTTCGGGACTTCGGCGGCGATATGCGCCACTTCCAAGTAGGTGCGAAATGAATATCACAATAAAGATTAAGCCCATCAGCGCAAAGGGCTTCCGTAAGGCTTGTAAGCTGGAGGAAGTTGTCTTAGCGGATCAGATCGAAAAGGACACCCGCGAATACGTACCTTTCCTTAATGGTGTGTTGCAGAAGAACACAAAAGTAATTCTGAACACGATTGTGTACACGGCTGATTATGTCCGTTATCTCTGGTATGGCAAGGTAATGGTTGATGAGCAGGGGCGGCACGCTGTGTTCTATGAAGGTAAAGGGTGGCGACACCGCAAGGGTTCTCATCTGCACCCTATAGATAAAAACCTCGTTTTTACACAGCAGCACAGCCCGAAAGCACAATCGCATTGGGTCGAAGCCTCTTATGCGGATAACGGAAAGAAGTGGGCGGAAGTCGCTGAAAGGGGCGTGAAACACTTCCTTGGACAATGAGAAACCCAAAACCTTAGTATCTGCGGAGGAAAACGCAGACGTGAGCCGCGCCGTGCGGCAATGGTTGAATGCGTATCCGGATAAGCCGCTTTCCAAGCTCGACTTTGAATGGTTGGGAGAGAAGAGCGGTTTATGTATTTCCACCATTCAGGCGGCGTACAAAACCAAGCAGTTTATCGACGGCTCGTATCAGGCGCAGTACCAATTCAAACTTATTTATCGCGTCCCGGCGAAGAATGCCGACGAGAGAATGAGCGCGGACGAGGTGCTGGATGCATACGGCGCGTGGGCGGAGGCGAACGTGGATATCCTGACGATTGCGGACGGTATCCGCGTGCGCAAAGTCAAACGCGACACGGCGGCGGCTCTTTTTGCCCGATATGAGGGCGACGTAGAGGATCACCAGATCCTCTTAACTTTAATTTACGAGGTGATATAACGAATGGCTGAATACACGTTTACCACTACTGCTGGGCAGACTGTGGCGCGTGAGCTGCTTCTCGCTTACCTGAACACCGGCACGGGTTCCGCTCCTGTTTGGTCGGTGATCGGCAAGCGCGTGGAGGACAGCTCCGAGGAATACGACTGGTCTGCCGAGAGCAAGAAGGACATTCTCGGCGACACCTACGGCACGATGAAGAAGCCTGTCATTACGCAGTCTTTCGAGCCGTGCGAGCTGGACAGCGGCGATGCGGCGCAGCAGAAGATCTGGAAGCTTGCCGTTGTCGATCAGGACGCGATGGCGCTTGCGGCTATGGACATGCTCATTGTCCACACTTACGCTGGATTTGCCGAGCGCTACGAGGCGTGCATGGTCGAGGCCACTGGTCTCGGCGGCGAGGGCGGCGGCAGTGTTGGTATGCCCATCAATGTAACCTACGGCGGCACGCGCACGAAGGGTACTGCCACGAAGGGCACAAGCGGCGCTATCGAGTTTACGCCGGAGACCTAATTTTCGGGAGGTTAAGCAATGCTTGAACTTAGACATGATACCGGAGTACAGGAAATCTCCATCAACGGAAAGGTGACGGTGTTGCTCAACCTCACCGACATTGACTTTATCGAGCGCGTTTTTAATGCGTTTGACGCGATGGACAAGCAGCAGGACAAATACCAGGCGATGCTCGCCGGGGAGAACGACGCGAAGAAAATCTTTGCCGCCGCCCGTGCGATGGACGGGGAGATGCGAGAGCTTATCAATGGTCTTTTTGGCTTTGATGTTTGCACTCCCCTGTATGGCACGATGAACACATACGCAATGGCCGATGGCCTGCCCGTGTGGTGCAACCTGATGCTCTGCCTCATCGACAACATGAACGATACCTTTACGGCGGAAAAGAAAAAGACGAATCCGAAGCTGCAAAAGTATCTCGCAAAATTCAAGAAATGATCTACTCCCTGCCGGTGTCGCTTTCCGTCGGCGGTGCAGACCATGCGATACGCTCGGACTACAGGGTTATTCTCGATCTCATAGAGGTCTTGAATGACCCTGATTTTTCCGATACTGACAAGGCGGAGGCGACAATACAGACGATATTCCCTGATTGGGAAAAACTGACGGACTATTCGGAAGCATTGGAGAAGTGCTTCTGGTTTATCGACCTCGGACAGCCGCACGGGAAGAAAACTGCCCGTCTTGTGGACTGGGAAAAGGACTTCCCTTATATCGTCGCTCCGGTCAACCGTGTTCTCGGCTACGAATGCCGCTCTGTCGAATATCTCCACTGGTGGACATTCATGGGTGCGTACATGGAGATAGGCGGGGACTGCGCATTCTCGCAGATTGTGTCGCTGCGCTCGAAGCTCGCCAAGGGCAAGAAGCTCGAAAAATACGAGCGGGAATGGCTGCGGCAGAATCGTGAGCTTGTAACGCTCCCGACGAAGTACACGGCAGAAGATGAAGAAATGTTGAAGAAATGGACGTGATGCGATGGCGACAGAACTTAGGTTCCCGGTAGAGATCGACGCCGGGCAAGCCGCCAAAGAATTGGACAAACTCCAACGCGACATGGACAGGCTCAAAAAGAACATGGCAAGCGGCGAGGCGAAACGCGCACCCATTGTTGAACAGCTCAAACAGGCGAAGGACGAGGCGGTACAGGCTTATAACGAGGTCGAAAAGCTTAAAGCCTCGCTTGCCGAGAGCGAGGCAAAAACCGCCATTACCGCAAACGTTGATCCGCAGACGTGGATTGAAGAAACGCAGCACCAGACGGAGATCAAGGCGCAGCTTTCCGAGCAGGAAAAGATTCTTGCGGAGAAGGAGAAAGCCGCGCAGCGGCTCGAAGCGCAGGACGCAAAAATCGTTGCTCAGCTCGAAAAGCAAACCGCAGAATTGGGCGAGCAGGAAGCAAGAGCCGGGGAACTGACACAGATAATTACCGATGCTTCCAAAGGCGCTGACATCAAGGCCGCAATGGAAGGTGCGCAGCAGTCCATCAAGAGCGGCATAAAGAATCTGCTCAAATACGGCATCGGTATCCGTTCGCTGTATGTCCTGTTCCGCAAGCTCAAGCAATACACCATCGAAGCGGTCAAGGCTTACGCCGAGAATGACCCGGAGACGCAAAAAAGCATCAACGAACTGAAAGCATCCTTGCAGGGGCTGAAAGGCTCATGGGGCGCGGCATTTGCGCCGATTCTTACGGCGGTTATTCCGGTATTGCAGACGCTCATCGGCTGGCTCACAAAGGCCGTGAACGCTATCGCGGCGTTCTTTGCGGCGCTTAGCGGGAAAAGCACATTCAAGCGTGCCATAACAAACACAGGAAAGTTGAGCGACAATCTATCCTCCGGCGCTGGCGCTGCGAAGGAAATGAAAAAGCAGCTCATGGGCATTGATACGCTCACCGTTGCACAGGATTCTTCCTCTGGCGGAGGGGGCGGCGGTGGAGGTTCCGGCGGCGATCTTGAATACGAGGACGTACAGATCAGCGACAAGCTCAAGAACAATCTTGAAGTCATCAAGGACTTAGTCGCGGCTATCGGTGCTGGGATTCTCGGTTGGGGGTTTGGAAAAGTCCTATCGAATCTCGGACTGATTAAGGGCGGATTTAAACAATTGCTCGGAATCGCCCTACTTGTAAGCGGCGCGGTTATTTCTATCAAAGGCGGAATTGACGCATGGGAAAACGGAGTTGATTGGCAAAACCTCATTGAAATGATCGGCGGCGTGGCTATTGCGGCGGGCGGCGCGGCTCTCGCGTTTGGCACGATTGGCGCAGCTATTACGCTATTGATCGGCGGAATCGGTATGCTTGTCATTGGAATCCGTGAATGGATAGAAACCGGCGAGCTTTCGCATGAAACCGGCCTTCTTATTGCCGCCGGGCTTTTGGCTATTGGCGTTGCAATCTCGCTCCTTACAGAATCATGGATTCCCATTCTTATTGCCGCGATTCTTGCTATAGCTCTCACGATTTACAACTACTGGGGCGAAATCTCCGGCTGGTTCAAAGAACACGTCGCAGAGCCATTAAAAAAGACGATTGCAGACGTTAAAGAATGGTTCGGAGATAAGATCGATGCAATTTGGGAAAAGTTTGATGCGCTTAAAACGAAAGCGGCTGATGCAAAAGAATCTGTCGTTGAGGCGTTTGAGAGCTTGAAAGAGAAACTCCATACGATCATAGAGAACATCAAGAGTTTCTTTCATTTCGATTGGCAGCTTCCGCAGCTTAAACTCCCACATCTTGAAGTTCAGTGGCAGGCGGCGGGTGATCTTGGAAAGTTTTTCGGTATTAGCGCTATTCCCCATTTGTATGTTAACTGGTACGCCAAAGGCGGCATTGTAGACGGCGCAACGCTCATCGGAGCCGGAGAAGCCGGGAAAGAGGCCATTGTCCCCCTTGAGAGGAACACCCAATGGGTTACGATGGTGGCAAATGAGCTTGCCGATATAATGTTTGACCGCATGACAGACAAATTCGCCGGTCTGAACATGAGAATGCCTGCCGTTGCTATGGGCGGCGTTGTGCCACCTAATGCGTTTTCCTCTGGGTACGGTTACGGTATATCCCCCGAGCTGGAAAGCAAGCTAGACGCGCTTCTCGAACGTTTAACAAGCGGCAGTAAGCCTATTGAGATTCACACGACGGTTGACCTCGACCGGCGCAAGGTGGGCGAGGCGATTTACACCTATACCGAAGAACGGAACAGGGGGCGCGGCAAATGAAGCTGATCGTAAACGGCGTTAATATGCTCCCCTATCTGGACGGCGATGGCTATAAACTCTCGCGTGAAGACGGCGACAGCCCTACCGCAGGGCGCACAATGGATTGGACAATGCATCGGTCGAGAATCGCAACGAAATTCCGCATTGACGCAAAGTTTAAGCCGTTGTACACCAAAGATGCCGAGATCGTTCTCCCGGCGCTTATGCCGGAGTATGTCGAAGTCACCTATACCAACCCATGGCTCAAAGGTACGCAGGTCACGACGATGTACAACAGCACGAGCAGTGCAACGGTTGAAACATCATTCGGCGACGAAAAAGACCTGTGGGACATTGACCCGCTTGCCCTTGTGGAGAGATAACCATGCAGAACACAAGCGCAACATATAAGGAGATCGTCGCCGGTACGCATTGGTTTGAAACCAAGCTCGTGATCGGCGACGAGTTTTATTTGATCGACGAGCACGCTGACTATATCACGTTCGGCGGAACGAGGATTTATTACGACTCCGATTCCGGCGGCTATGGCGGGAACATGCTCAAAGAGATCAAGACCACGCAGCACCTTTTCACGGACGATAAGCCGATGGTCGGGTGCTGTGTCGCCGCGGAAATCGATGTCACGATGGTAAAGCCGACTGCGACGATCAAGAGAATGTCCTCCATCAAGCCGTTTATCCGTGCCGTGAACGACACGAAGGAAAGTGAATGGCTACCAAAGGGCGTGTTTTATATCGACACACGCTCCGACGGAGAGAGCACAGACGAGATCGTGTTCCACGGATACGACGCAATGCTAAAGGCAGAGAACGATTTTCCTGTGGACGGAGACATCGGCGAGTGGTCCAAAACGGACATTGACGTTGTAAACCTTATTGCTGGACATATGGGCGTGGAGGTCGATGCACGCACGTCTGACATCATGCAGCGTGGGTATCCGGTGCAGTATCCCGGCGGCTACGCCATGAGGGAAATCCTCGGATACATCGCAGCAATGTACGCTGGGAACTTCATCATGTCGGACGACGGAAAGCTCCGTCTTGTCCGGCTAAATGAAATCGGCATCGAGACACACTATCTCGTGGATACCGCCGGGTATGTCCTCACGTTCGGAGGTGACAGGATTCTTGTCTGAATCGGTTTTTATTGGTCGGAGCGCCTCCGGGTACACGACCACCCCGGAGCTGCCGAAATACACCAAAGTCCGCATTAACGTTGACGATGATTCCTTCTATGAGGCCGGTAGCGGGGATAATGTCCTAGAGCTTGACTGCCCGTGGGGTTCTCAACAGATGGCGAACGACATCTTAGAGAGCATCGGCGAGTTTGTATATCGCCCGTATGATACAGACTGGGCAAAGCTTGACCCGGCGGCGGAGCTTGGCGACGGTGTTACCATCAACGGCGTTTTCTCCGGCATCTACGTCAATGAAACGAATTTCTCCACGCTTATGGCGGCGCGTATCTCCGCGCCGCAGGAGAACGCCGTAGAGCATGAGTACCCGTACAAATCCCCGAAAGACCGCAAAACTACCCGGCAGTTTGCCGAGACGCGGGCGAGCCTCCGGGTGAATGCCACGAACATTCAGGCAGAAGTCACGGCCAGAAAAAAAGGCGAGTCGGAAATGCGGGCGGCATTGGAACTGCACGCGCAGGAGATTGCCGCTAGGGTGACACAGACCGGCGGCAATTCCGCTTCCTTTGGATGGTCGCTGACGGCAGACGGGTTTGTGCTGGAAAGCTCCGGGCAGGAAGTGTTCAAGGCCACGAAAGACGGCGTGGACATCACCGGCAAGATCACGGCCACGTCTGGATTTATCGGCAGCAAGAATAAGGGCTTCACGATCACGGAGAATGCCATTTATAATGCTCTGTCCTCGCTGTACGGTACGGTGAACGGCGTCTATATCGGAACAGACGGTATAGCCCTCGGCGGCGGGAAATTCCGCGTAAACAGCTACGGCCAACTATACGCAACGGACGGCACGTTTACCGGAAATGTTTATGCGAACAAAATACAGACGGGCGGCGACGCCGGAACAATCCAAGGCAGCCAGATAGGGTCTGGAACAATCACGACAGCGAACACCAATGGATACTTAAACGGCGGCGTCGCAAACGGTTATTTTGCCGGGGATGTTTTTTCAGGTGCTGCAACAGCGGCGGCGATGAACGCCTCTGCGGGATCCTTTTCTACCAACAAGGCATTTCGTCTTTATGGTAAAACGGTAGTTGATAGCTCTTATACATTTACTGTTAACGGTGTAACACACAAGATCAAAGGATTGCAGCTCATTTAAGGAGGAAAAGTGGACAAAATTATTTTTCTGGACGGAAGTGAATACCCTTGCGCGTTCTGCGGTATTGCTACGGTTGGCGTGCTCTATGTCACTCTGACTGGCCTTTCTTTTGTTGAAGCGGCGGCGATTTTCGGTGACGAGAAAAAAACGGCGAAAATCCGCTATGTCGCCGCCAATGGGGACGAGATGGTATTCGAGCACTATACCAAGTTTGAATACCTCGTCAACGAAACGGACGGACAGCGGGCGGCGCTGCGGCAGAAGTACGCGAGCGAGGTTTGAACATGGAAGAACTTAATAAAATCAAGGAGCTTCTCGGTACTCTCCGCGTCGATGGATGGGAGAATTTCGAGAAGCTTGTTTACATCAAGCTGCTTATCGAAAAACTGATGAAGCCGGAGACGGCGAAAGATAAGGAGGAATGACTTATCGCGGATAAAACAGTCGGCGAGCTTCCGAGAGCATCAACCGTAACAACGACAGACCTGTTTGTCATGGAACAAGCGGGTCAGGCAAAGTCCCTGACCGGACAGGTGCTTATCAATGACCTTGCAACGGCGCTTGACGGACACGGCGGCATTAAGAACATTACCCTAAACGACGACTATACCCTGACGTTCATCATGGCAGACGATACGGAGGTAACAACGACCTCAGTACGCGGCGAAACTGGCGCAAAGGGCGACAAGGGGACGGACGGACGGGCTATTACCAGCGTAACCAAAATCAGCACGTCCGGGCTTGTGGATACGTATAAAATCGCTTTTTCGGACAACACAAGCACCAACTTCACTGTCACGAACGGCTCGTCTATTCAGAGCATCGCAAAAACCGGAACATCCGGATTGACAGATACCTATACCGTGACGCTCACGGATGGAACGACCTCCACGTTCGCTGTGAAGAACGGCAATGGCATTGCGTCTATCACGCTGCAAAGCGGCACACACGCCGCCGGTACGACAGATACATATAAAATCACGTTCGACAACGGGGAGTTTACCACATTTTCCGTCTACAACGGCATGAACGGCTCCGGCTCTGTCGTGACAGTGAACACGAAATCGCCGGACGCCTCCGGCAATGTGGCGTTAACAGGTGACGATATTCCCGTGAGCGCAGATGATGAAACTACGATTCCGGACGCGATTGAAGCGAAACAGGCGGCGACAAAAGACCTTACCGCCGAAGCGACACTTGCGGACGGCGATTATTTCCCATTTTATGATGTGTCAGCGACGGAGAACCGAAAAACGCCTTGGTCGAATATCGTGTCGAAAATCGTTTCGCGAGTACAAAGTGCTTTCTCCACAACCCCGCTATCTGTGGATTCTGGCGGTACGGGTGCCGCCGACGCGGCTACGGCGCTGACCAATCTCGGCGCACTTTCTTCCGCTGCCGGGGCTGTTGGAGCAAGCAATCTCGCCGCCGACGCGGTGAAGCTGACGTTCACTAATACGGTGGTAGAAGCGGCGTCGTTCGCCGCGGACGAGACCTACGGGGACTTTCCGTACCGCGCCGCCGTGCCTCTTACGGGCGCGGCGGAAGCGATGACGCCGGAGGTCGTGTTCGGCGTGACGGACGCCATGAGCGGGACGTTCGCTCCCGTGGCGGAGAGCTATGCCGGGGGCGTGTATATCTACGCCGCCGAGATTCCGTCCGCCGCCGTGACGATCCCGACGATTCTTCTTTGGAGGTGAGGGCATGATCGGAAGAACAAACTGCGGCGCCGGAGGCGGCGGAGTACTTCCGGCGTTCTCCTATTCCGGAGAATGTGAAGTTGTTCAAGAGGGCGGCAGAAACTGGCACATCAATCTTCTCACCGGCGGAACGATTAAAATTGCTGCGCCAAAAGGCATTGATATTTTTGCCGTCGGTGGTGGTGGCGGCGGTGCTGGCGGCACTGGATACTGGGGCGGCAACGGTGGCGGTGGCGGTTATACCGCCACGCAGAAAAATTTCGTCCCGGTGGAAAACGCGCCGTATTCCGTGACGATTGGAGCAGGCGGACGCGGAGGAGCGAAAAATGCGAACGGCAGCGATGGCGGAGCCTCATCCATCGGCAATGTTTTAACCGCAGACGGCGGGAAAGGCGCAGCCACTACCAACACCGCCGCGGCTGGCGGGAGCGGTGGCGGCGGCGCAGCGCGATACGCGAAAGTTGCTGGTGCTGGCGGCAGCAACGGTAGTGATGGAGAACCGGATGCGACCAGCAGCGACTTTCACAAGGGCGGCGCAGGGCAAGGAACGACAACTCGCGCCTTCGCCGAGGAAAATGGCGCTTTATATGGCGGCGGCGGAGGCGGCGGTGCTGGTGAAGGCGGCAGTGCCTCAACTGTCGGCGCCGGAAAGGACGGCGGAGCGAACGGCGGATATGGCACTACAAAGCCAGCGGATGCGGCAGCTAACACGGGCGGTGGTGGCGGCGGTGCTGGCTATAACGGTGCTGGAAGCGCTGGCGGCTCCGGAATCATAATCATCCGCAATGCAAGGGGGGCGAGCGCATGATCGGAAGAACAAATGTCGGCGGAGCCGGGGGTGGCGGGAAATCTACCGTCACATTCTACGGCGGCAAAAACGAGGTCATCACCTACATGGGCGCGGAGAACGGCACTGTAACGCTGGACGAGAGTGGCACGGGAACGGCAACGCTGAAAAATGGCTTGTACGTTTTTACCGCCGGGCTTTCCGGGATCAAGCTCACAAAATGCTTTTATACCAATGCAACAGCACGGATGCGCCCCGAGCGGTTCATCTACTGGTACGGCGTTCTCGGCGCCAGCATCACGCATTCCGGCACGGGCGGCATCTCGTATGGAGCTACGTCCTTTACGCTGTCCACCAGCGGCGACAACTGGAGCTATGCCAAGAGCGACATCGACTGCTCGCAGGATACAAAGCTCTCCGTGGCGTGCGGGAACGTGACGCGGGTATCCTCCTACAGCCGAATGGAATACGGCAGCAAGGATATTAACCTCGCCAAGGATGCTACGGCGTCCCTCACGTTCACGTACAGCGCGTCCAACAAACCGACGTTGCAGATCTTCGACTATCAGAATGCCCACGACAGCGCAGTTATCAAGGAATGGTATCTCGGAAACAGGGAGGCAGGATAAATGAACGGCATCGACATTTCTTGGCGAAGAAAGGAGAAAAATTAAATGAACGGCATTGATATTTCCGGGCATCAGCAGGGTATTCCCGTTGGGGAAATCTCCGCAGATTTTGTAATTTGCAAAGCGACGCAGTCTACCGGCTACATCAGCCCCGACTTTAAGCGGCAGATGGAGGAAGCCATCGCATCCGGCAAGCGCGTAGGCGCATATCACTATGCCGGGGGTGGGAACCCGGAGCGCGAAGCGCAGCACTTTTTGAATGTGGTGAAGCCCTATATCGGCAAGGCAATCCTTTGTCTCGACTGGGAGCGAACCATGAACGTATCCTTCGGCAGTGGGAATGACGGCGCGTGGACGAAGCGATTTCTCGATTACGTAAGAGCCGCAACGGGCGTTACCGGATTCCTCTACATCTCCGCCGGTTACAGGGGGTGGCACACGGAAACACTTCGCCGATACCGCTTCTGGGCGGCACAGTACCCGGATGACAAATATACTCCTATCCGCGATTACCTGAGCAACCCGTGGAAGGATGATGACTACACTTGCGACATCCACCAGTACGCGGCATCGCTCTATCTCCCCGGCTGGGATCATCGGCTCGACGCCGATAAATCCTACATCACGCCGGAGGAGTGGGACGCTCTCGCCGCGGGGACTGCGCCGGACGAGGACGCGCCGACGGTGGACGAGCTGGCACAGGAAGTGCTTAACGGCAAGTGGGGTAACGGTCAGGCTCGCAAGGACGCCCTCGAAGCGGCGGGGTACGACTACGCCGCCGTGCAGGATCGCGTGAATGTGCTGCTCGCCGATGAGGAGATCACCGCTCTTGCGCAGGCGGTAATCCGCGGCGACTACGGCAACGGCGAAGAGCGGAAGCGGAGGCTCGGCGTGAAGTACGACGCAGTGCAGAAGCGCGTGAACAAGATCCTCGGATTTTAAAAAATGGGAGAGATAGAATGGAAATCTTGAACACAATTATAACCGCGTGCGGCGGTGCGGCGGTAGCTGGCATTTTCTCGCTGATCTTAGCCAACCGCAAGAGCAAAAGCGAGATCGTGAAGCGTCTGGACGCCCTCGACGGTAAGCTCGTGAAACACATCGAGGACGACGCCAATTGCCGGGCGGATGAAGCGCGAAGCCGCATTTTGCGTTTCGGTGACGAGGTGCGGCAGGGCGTTCTTCACACCGCCGAGCATTGGGCGGACGTTCTCCGGGACGTGGACCGGTACGAAAAGTTCTGCGCCGGGCATCCGCTCTACGAGAACAACCGCGCCGCAAATACGATTCAGTACCTCAACGGCATCTACGCAAGCCATCTTGCAAAGAACGATTTTTTAAAATGATTTAGGAGGTAAAAACATGGAAAACATCTTCGGGCTGACTACTTGCGTGGCGATTGTTGTGATCGCCTATCTCATCGGCATCATCATCAAGAACACCGATGCTATCAACGATAAGTGGATTCCCGCGATCTGCGGCATTGTTGGTGCGCCGCTTGGTGTCCTGGCACTGCATATTGTGCCGGACTTCCCTGCCACGGACTACCTGACTGCTGTTGCCGTCGGTATTGTCTCTGGACTTGCCGCGACCGGCATCAATCAGGTATTTAAGCAGCTCCACAAAGACGAATAAGAGACGGAGCAGTTTTAAGTAAAGAAAACGGCAAATTTTTTTACTTATTGCTTTCCGATTCCACAATAAGCAAAATGCTTTTTCCTTAAATCCTTGTAAACCGACATTACGGAGAAAAAACAGATGAAAGAATCCGTAAAAACATTCTGCCGCATCAATGGCGTCGAGGCGTCTGAAAGCCTCGCAGAGACACTTTTTGAAGCGTATATGGAGAGTGTAGCCAATGACGACAGAGAGCATCCTACGGAGTTTAACAACGCCGGGGACAAAGAATAAGCTGCAATTCCCGCGAGAGCTGCGAGAACAGTTTGAACAGGACTGCGGCTTTACCGATGAAGAGCTAAAAATTTTCCGCCTGCGGGCAAAGGGGATGAGCGTTTTGCAAATTTCCTTTGCCATGCAGACGGACACGGAACTGTACGGCACAGAGAAAGTCGAGCGCCGCATACGGGCGATCAAGGACAAGATCGCCGCTGCAATCGAATGATGGGTTATTGATGGGTTTTTGAGGGCTAACCGATGGGTTAGCCCTCTTTTTTTATGCGAAAATGGAGGTAGAAAGGACGTGAAGCAATGGATAATCCCTACTACCAACAGCCACAGCAGTTTTACGGCGGCTATCAGCGACCGCAGCCGCAGCAGATCGCGCCCGGATACGTTTGCAAACCGGTCACGAGCCGCGAAGAGGCTATCGCCACGAGCACGGATTATTTTTCTCTCGGTGTCGTCATGCCGGACATCGGGCACGGAATGATCTACCTCAAACGCTTTAACCAGCAGACAGGCGCCTCCGACTTCTTTGATTTCAAGCTCTTCACTCCGGAACAGACCCCAGCTGTAGAGTATGCAACGAAAGCTGACCTTGACGCTCTGCGTGCGGAACTGACGGCGAAAAAGCGCCGGAGAGTGGAGGAAGACGATGAATAACCCGATTCTGAATTTGATAAACCTCGCCCGTACTGGCGGAAACCCGATGATGCTAATACAGCAGATGGCGGGACGCGATCCGCGAGCGCAACAGGCATTAAAGATGGTACAGGGCAAGACGCCCGACCAGCTCCGGCAGATGGCGGAGAACATGGCGAAAGAACGCGGAACGACCGTGGACGAAATCGCCAAATGTCTCGGGCTTAAATAAACATTCTCCTATCAGTTTCGGCATCTTGATTAAAAGCCGCTTCTCGAATGCAGCCGAGAGCGTACGGCTCGGATGTAAATAAACTGATAGGAGTTTTATCTATGGCAGACGATTTTATGAGCGGATTCCTCGCTGGGCAGGGCGACGGCAATTCCAACCGCGGCGGAATGTTCGGCGGTGACGGATGGTGGGCGATCATCATCTTTGCGCTGATCTTCGGCTGGGGCAACGGCGGCTATGGCTTCGGCGGCGGTAATTCCGGCGGCGTAGTTGATGGCTATGTTCTCACCTCTGACTTTGCGAACATTGAGCGCAAGATCGACGCGGTGAACAACGGCGTTTGTGACGGCTTCTACGCGATGAACACCGGAATGCTTAACGGCTTTGCTGGTGTGACGCAGGCTGTGACGAGCGGCTTCTCTGCGGCGGAGCTTGCCCGATGCAATCAGCAGGCGGCGC
>ERZ1034992.329-NODE-329-length-28070-cov-20.703873_pt1 | contig 28070 bp, 30 predicted proteins | sample MGYA00520695_ERZ1034992 | MGnify/ENA primary metagenome ERZ1034992 (study PRJEB33766, sample SAMN09781778) | gut metagenome | biome: gut microbiome | host: Homo sapiens | place: Madagascar | study: EMG produced TPA metagenomics assembly of the PRJNA485056 data...
TAATGATGATTTAATTTACTGCCTAAACTAGTCCTTGACAAGGGTACCAGTTTAATGTGAAGTATTTTTTTTAATTAGTCTTTCTTTTCGGTTTTAGTCTTAACTTTTTCTAAGAAACCAATCATCTTATCTAGGCTCTTATCAGCGATGTCTAGGGCACCCATTTTAACGTCTTTGATTGTTTGTTGGGTTTCAGGCTTGTTGATAAAGTCGACGATTGAGTCTTTAATGTCAGTGGCTACTTTGATGGCACCTTGGACATTTTCATTTTCTACAAACTTTTCCATTGTTGATTTGCCAATATCATCATTGTCGATTTTTACATATCTAGCATCGGTTCCTGGTTTGATTTCTTCGAATTTAGCGAAGGCAAAGTTTGCAGCTTGTTTGCATTTTTCATCAACGCGATCTAAGAATTTGTTTAGTTCGTCTTCGTCTTTAATTTGTTCAACGACATTTCTTAGCTTAATTCCTGCTTCATCGATAGTACCGATTGTCTTTTCGGCTACAGTTTTGATTTTTAAAGCTTCATCTTCGTTAGCGTCTTGTAGTTTTCTATTTGCGGCGTCTTTAATGTCACCGACAATTTCTTGCATATTCTTAATTGTTTCATCAAATCTACTCATTATATGCACCTCCACATATAATTATACTATTAAAAATATTGTATAATTGTTGTCATGAGAAGAAATGGAAGTGGATTTGGTTTTTTTGGTTTAATATTATTTTTTATGATTTTTGGTGATCTTATTGGTGGGATTACGGTTGCATTGATGTCACTTATTCCTTTGGGTGCTATTGGTCTTTTGGTTTATTCGATTGTTAAGGGTGGTGATTCTAATAAGAAGAATGATTTTAAAAGAACTGTACCTAAGAAAAAGGCATATTCTATGAAGAATGGTGATTTGAATAAGATTGACAAGAAGCTTGCGAATTATTTTAAGCATAATATTTCTTTGCCAGTAGTTGATGATATTTCTTTGACAACACAATCTGGTAAGTTTACAACAGCTGATCAATTGTATCTTACTTATAAGGATGAGAAGATTTGTAAGTTGAATGAATTTAATTCACAATATGGTGATGTTTATAAGAAGATTATGGACTTGTTGTTGGTATTTTCTACTAAGGATGAGGATTTCTTGAAGGCTGAGGTTAAGGTAGAGGAGCCTAAGAAGAAGAATAAGTTGAGTAGTGGTGAGAAGTATATTGAGCGTATTAATGAGCTTAATAATTCTATCCCGCAAGAGGAAATAACTAATGGTTTGTATCAAACTTGCGATCTTTTGAAACAATTAAATTATTTGACTGAGAATAAGGATGATAATCCTAAGGTTACTAAGCTGTATGATTATTATTTGCCTATTCTAGTTTCGGCTTTAGAGAAGTATAAGAAGTTGGCTGATTCTAAGGTGATTAATGATGATTTTAAGCAAACTGAGGCTGGTTTGATTAAGACTATTGTGCTTATTAATGAGGCTTTGAAGACTATTATCGGAAGTATGCAAGAAGATGATTATATGAATATTAATGCGGATGTGAGTACTTTACAATCTTTATTAAAGAAGGATGGTTATGGAAGTGATCCGTTTGGGAGTGATAAGTAATGGTTGATCAAGATATTTATAAAATTGTTGAGCAGATGAATAAGAATAAGGAGTCTACTAATTCTAAGGTGGATGAGATTTTTGATATGTTGGATTCTATTAAGGCTGAGCCTAATAATTCAAGCGTTTCATATAATTCTAATTATTCAAGTGCGACAAAACGTTCTTTGTCTGATTTAAAGAATAGTATTAAGCCTGTTAAGAAGCCAATTTTTCCAAATGAAATTAATGTTTATGAAAACCGCTCTGATTGTTTTATAAATATTCTTAAAGAGGTTGTTTATACTGACGATAATAATGTTGATTATGTTAAGGGGCATCGTGATGCTTTAGAGAAGTATTATACGGTTGCTGGTAATAATGTGAAGGACTTGTCTATTGTAGAAGGACAGGTTAATGATGAATTGAAGAATAGAAGTAGGGCTAATGCAGCCGACATGTATGCAAGGGGTTATTATGATGGTCTTGAGTATGTGTCTAAGGCTTTGGTAACTTCTAAGAACCTTGTTAGTAAGAAAATTTATCAAAAATTATTAAATGAGTTGGGCTAATGAAAAAAGAAGATAGAGAGAAGCTTTTAGAAGAAGTTTTAAATAAGAGAAGAAATATCAGTATTGATGAGTCAATGAAAATTATTGAGTCAACTGAAAATGAGTTGAATCGTCTTTTGAGTGCTAATAAGAAGGATATTAATGATTTAGTTAAAGAGAATAATGATGTTTCTAGTGAGGTTTATCTTTCTTCTTTAAAGAAAGAGATGGAGTCTGACTTAGGTACTGCTATTGAGGCTCCTGAGAATGTGGTGGTTGGTAAGGCTTCTAAGGAAGTTTTTGATAAGATTAATAAAGAATTAAAAGAGAAGGTTATTGGTCAAGATGATGCTTGTGATGATTTGACTATAGCCTTTAGAAGGCCTTATGTTGTTGGCAGTGATCCTAGGTCAATTAGAAGTTCTATTATTGTCTATGGTAGTAATGGCACAGGTCGCCATTTGATGGTTGAGACGATGGCTATGTTGCTTCATAAGTACGGTTTAACCGTTTCTAGTGAAGTGTGTAAGCTTGATATGAAAAGGTATCAATCTAGTTCGCAAGAGATTTTGTTTCTTCAGGATTTGTATGTTGCCTTAAGTGGTCGTAATCCGATTATTTTAATCGAGAACAATAAGGAGAGTTCTCCTGTCTTTAATATGATGTTGAGTGATTTGGTTCTAAGTGGTAAGGTGCTTTTGAATCAAAGATATACTTTTGTGAATAATCAATTGCAGGAGGCTACTTCTAAGTTGAGTAAGGATGTGATTGATCATTTGGATGGCAATAATAAGACTTTAGTGTTTATCACAAATGATAAGCCTAGTAAGTTGTTAGATGTCTTTGGTAAGTCTTTTGTGGAAAAGGTTGAGGATAAGGTTCAAACTTCTTTGTTGGAAGAGGATGCACTTAAAAAGATTGTTGATGGCTTATTGGAAGAATTAGAGACAAAGAGTGAGACTCAGTTCGAGTTGGATTTGGTGATTGAGGATAATATCAAGGATTATCTTTTGAAGAACTATGAGCCTAATAATGGTATTGATTCTTTGACCCCAATTATCGATAAGATTTATAGGGGTTTAGTGAACATTACTTTGAAGGATAATGATATCAACGTTTTAACTTTAAAGTATGATGGTTCGATTAAGGCTTTATATAAGGATGAATCTTTTGACTTGGATATTGAGGATGATGTGTCTAAGGAGAGAGAAGAGATTCAAAGAGAATTGGATGAGATTGTTGGTCTTAAGAATGTTAAGGATTATTTGTTGTCTTTAGAGGATCATATTAAGATTACTCAGATTCGTAAACAAAAGGGTCTAAAGACAGCAGAGGTTTCTAAGCACATGATTTTTACTGGTAATCCAGGTACTGGTAAGACTACTATTGCGCGTATTGTGTCTCGTATGATGAAGGCTTGTGGTATTTTGAAACAGGGCCAATTGGTTGAGGTTACAAGAGCTGATTTGGTTGGTAAGTATGTAGGGCATACAGCTCCTCTTACTATGAATGTGATTAATAGTGCTTTGGGCGGTGTTTTGTTTATAGATGAGGCTTATTCGTTATATAGGGGTAAGGATGATTCTTTTGGTCTAGAGGCTATTGATACTTTGGTTAAGGGTATGGAAGATCATCGTGATGATTTGATTGTCATACTTGCAGGTTATTCAAAAGAGATGGAAGAATTCTTGACGGCTAATTCGGGTTTGAAGTCTAGATTTGCGAATATTATTCATTTTGATGATTATACTGGTGAAGAGATGATGCTGATTGCCAAGAGTATTGCCAAGTCTAAGGGTTACTATATAGCAGATGAGTTGACTAAGCCTTTAACTGATTACTTTACAATTATTCAGGGCAAGGGTGATCCAAATAGTGGCAATGGTCGTTTGGCTCGTAATAAGGTTGAAGAGGCTATTTTGAAACAGTCTAAGCGTCTATTGGATAATCCTGATGATGATATTAGTGAATTGAAGCTTGTTGATTTTAATTTGGATGATGAATAAAGGATGGGCAAAACTGTCCTTTTTTAGTTGCTTACTGTGATTTTTGTACAGATAAGTTATGAATGAGTTTTATTTTATATGGGAGCTTGCTGAAAGAGGAATTTTTGAGCCAATTAATGAGATTGAATTAGATTAGAAAAGATGATTGTTTTTAAATAGTGAAAAAATAGTGAAAATTTAGTGAAATGTCTTTATTTGAGATATATAATATAATTAATACAGATAATACAGATAGGGAGGTACTGATATGAAAAAGACTGTATTAATTATTGTTGGTATGTTGTTGTGCTTGTTTGGTTGTCAAAAAGATGAACCAAAAGATTTTAATGCTGGTATCACTTCTCTAGAAGTTGTTGAGGATGAAGGTGTTTGGAATTTCAAATTAGATGTAAATGATTATGAAGACAAGAAGATTGTGTTTACTTTACATACATTAAAGGAAGACGGCGTTTGGGAATCAAAGGAAATTCATGTCTTTTCATTAAAAGATAATACTTATAAGTTTGGCATTGGTTTTACAAGTGAAGATAAGACTGTTTCTGATATTTTGTATTCTACAATCGATATCTATGAGTATGATAATGATTTAAATGTTATTGAAAAATATAATTATGATCGTTATATTCCTTTTAATTGTGTTGGTTATAATGTTGCGTCTTTCTTTGAGGGAACAAGAGATTTAAAGTTAGATGAAGAAGTAATTGTTTATGGTGAATATTCAGCAGGTGATGATGTTGGTGAGCCTGATACTAATGTTTTGTTTAATGAGGATTTTGTAGAAAACTTTAAGTATGACAATGCTGAAATTCTTACAATGAAGATTGTTAAATAAATCACTTCTTTCATATAATGTAAGAAAGAAAAGGATAAAAATATGCTTACGTATAATCTGCACAGGTATAAGAATGGTGATGTAGCACTTTAATCATAATTTTAAAGGAAAGGATTTTTGATATGAAGAAAGTTACATTAATATTAATAAGTTTACTGTTATGCCTATGTTTAGTAGGTTGCGATGATGATCATGATGATGTTGTAGATAATGATTCAGATGATGTTGTAGAAGTTAAAAATACTATTACACCATTAGAAGATAAGAAAATTACTGGCTATAACAGCTTTGATATTTTTCCTTATAAGTTAAATGTTGATGAAGTCACTAATATTACTCTTAGAAGAAATTTCTATGAAAATGGTACATGGACTTCTGAAAACTGGGTAATTATGAAGGAAGATTGGATTGCAGAGGTTGGTTTAGATGATGGATCTTTTATCTTTGGCTTAGGTGTTAATACTTATCCTGAACTGCACAATTCCGAACTGGATATTGATAATCTTCCTACAACTCTTATTTATTATCAGTTTGACGATGATTTAAAGGTAGAAACTAGAATTACAGGTTCAATACCTATCAGTTTTAAAGGTATGACTGGTGTTTCAACTTCTTGGCTACCAGAAGCCCGTAAAATTGTAGATGGTGAAGAATTGGTTATTTTGGCTATGTTTGGAACAAGTGGTAATATGTTAACTTCACCAGGTAGCGATGTGTTTGATGGTGAATATCAGAAACAAGGTGATTTGGTATATGATAAAGCTATTGTGATTACTTTAATAGTTACTTATAAAGGATAATGAGCTACGTGCTCATTTTTCTTTTTTAATGAAAAATGTATAATTATAGGCATGTTAAACGATACTATATGTGCGATTAGTACTAGCCTTAAGGATGGTGCTATATCTATTGTAAGATTATCTGGTGATGATACTTTTAAGATTATCCAAAAGATAAGTGATATTAAGAAAATTGAGGCCAATAAGATTAAGTATGGTCATATCTTTGATAATGGGGAGATGATTGATGAAGTTTTAATCTCTTTCTTTGTGGGTCCTAAGTCTTTCACGAGAGAGGATATGGCAGAGATTAATTGTCATGGTGGTGTATATGTTACAAGATTAATACTTAATTTGTTGTTGGCAAATGGAGCAAGACTTGCTGAGCCCGGTGAGTTTACTAAGAGGGCTTATTTAAATGGCAGAATTGATTTAAGTGAGGCTGAGTCAACAAATGATTTGATTAATGCGACAAATCATTTACAGGCTAAGAGTGCTATTAAGGGTATTAATGGTTCTATTGAAAGATTATTAAGTCCTTTGATGGAAGAGATTAAGACGGTTATTGCCCAAATTGAAGTGAATATTGATTATCCTGAATATGAGGATGTTTTAGAGATGACTAATGAATTAGTTAAACCTCATATTAATAAGTGGATTAAAGAGATGAAGGATATGATCAATAAGGCTGATCGTTTTAGAGTAGTTAAAGATGGTGTTAAGACGGTTATTGTGGGTAAGCCTAATGTTGGTAAGTCATCTTTATTGAATACCTTGTTAGAAAAAGAAAAAGCTATCGTTACAGATATTGCAGGTACGACAAGAGATTTGGTTGAGGGTGTGGTTAAGCTTGATAATATTACTCTTAATTTAATTGATACTGCTGGTATTAGAGATAGTGAAGATATTATTGAACAAATCGGTATTGAAAAGTCTAAGGAAGCTTTAAAGGATGCTGACTTGGTTATCATGGTTCTTGATGGCAATAATATCGATGAACAAGATGAAGAATTATTGAAGTTAACAAGTGATAAGAAGCGTGTTGTTGTCTACAATAAGAAGGACTTGAAGGAACATGAGGGTATTAATATTTCGTGTTTGAATAATGATATTAAAGAACTTGTTGATTATTTGAATAACGAATATAAGGAAGATATTTCTTTGGTAGATGAGGATATCTTGAATAATGAAAGACAAATATCATTAATGCGTAAGGCTTTGATGAGTTTGGATAATATGTTAATAGATATTGATGAGATTTCACTTGATATTGTGATGCTTAATCTTGAGGAAGCATTCCATTATCTATGTGAGATAGTAGGAAAGGATTATCAGGAAGATCTAATAGACCATATGTTTAGAAATTTCTGTTTGGGTAAATAAATGAATTATCTTGATTCGCATTGTCATATAAATGATGAAAGTTATCTTGAAGATTTAGATGAAGTATTAGATCGCATGGTAACTAATAAGGTTACTAAGGCGATGCTAGTGTGTGTATCTTTGGATGACTATAAAAGATCTTTGGATATTAAAAAAGAGGGCATTACCTTTAAGAAGGCTATAGGTGTTTATCCTGAATATACTAATATGTCAGATGCTGAGTTTGAAAAGTATGTTGAGCTCATGAAAGAGTGTGATGCGGTTGGCGAGATTGGTTTGGATTATCACTGGTATAAGGATACTAAAGAGGCTCAAAGGGAATTGTTTGTAAGACAAATTAAGATTGCGAACGAGTTGAATAAGCCGATTATTGTGCATGCTAGAGAGGCTTTAGGTGATACTTATCAAATATTGAAGGATAATCTGTGTCGCGGTGTTTTACATTGTTATAGCGGGTCGTATGAACTAGCGAAAGAGTTTGTGAAACTGGGCTATTATATTTCTATTGGTGGTCCTGTTACTTTTAAGAATGCGAAGGAACCTTTAGAGGTTGCGAAGAATATTCCTTTGGATAAGCTTCTTATTGAGACGGATTCTCCATATTTAACACCTGTTCCCAATCGTGGTAAGCGTAATGAGCCTTCTAATGTGGTATTTACCGCAAAGAAGATTATGGAGGTAAGAGGTTTGGATGAAGAAACTTTCTTGGCTCAAATAAATAAGAATTATGATGACTTGTTCAAGTTATAATAGATAGGTGAGGTATTTTATGGATTTAATATTTTTAGTGATTTTAATTGCGTTGACAATTTCAATGTTTAGTAAAAATTTTAAGAAAGCAGGACAATATCGTAAAGATAAAACTTATATCGATATTTATACAAAGATTCTTAAGGAAGAGGAAGGTGCTTATGATGAGTTGGTTTCTTATTTAGGTAGCGAGACTGATGCATGTTTAAAGGCTAAGTCAACTTTGATTAAGACTTATGTTGATTTAGATAAGCATCCTGAGAATGTAGATAGCGATATCGATGAGATTGATTTTATGCATGATATCTTCTTTGATGGTGAAAACTTCTCAAAGGAAAAGATTATCTTAAATAGTGAAGTATTTATTTGGTTAATTCTTATTCTTTCTAAGGCAAGAGCTAACACAATGATTGATGTGATGAATCATATCAATGATAAGGTTAGTGCGTATGATGAAGAAATGAAGGATTATGTTGAATATCAAGTTTACAAGTCAGCATATTTATCTTTATTAGAAAAGAATTTTGATGGTATTAAGTTCTTAAAGACTTTATTATCTGGTGAATATCAAGAATATAAGTATGATAAGAATTTAATTGGAATTTATAAGAAGATTGCAGCTTCTTTGTTAGCTTATATGGCTGAACCACTAGATGATGGTGATGATGATTTGATTAAGGAATTCACTGAAACTTTAATCGGTAGTCGCTTTACTAAGGACTTAGAAATATATGATAGATTCCACGTGGAAGAAGTGAAAGAAGAATCTAGCGAAGAGTTGTATTCTGACAACGAAGAAACTTTAGCAGAAGAAAATAGTAAGAAAACATCAGATGCATCTGAATCTAAAGAAGATGAAACATCACAAGACGACAAGGATGCTAAGTAATGAAGTTGATTGTTGGTTTAGGTAATCCTGGTAAGAAGTATGAGAATACTCGTCATAATACAGGGTTTGCGGTAATTGATAGAACATTAGCTAAATTAAATGTAGAGTTAGATAAGAATAAGTTTAATGCTGACTATACAATGATTAATAGAAATGGTGAGAAGATTTATATCTTAAAACCTTTGACATATATGAACTTATCAGGGGAAGCTGTTGTACCTTTTATGAAATACTTTGGTATTGAGCCAGAGGATTTGGTAGTAGTTCATGATGATTTGGATTTACCAGTAGGTAAGATAAGACTTAGACAAAGTGGATCGTGTGGTGGTCAAAATGGTATGCGTAATATCATTGACTTATTGGGCGACTCTAATATAAAAAGAATTAGAGTGGGCATTGGAAAAGATCCTTTGATTCCAGTTGTAGATTATGTTTTAGGTAAGACTAAAAAAGAGGACCTAGAAGTATACAACCAAGCTTTAGATAAGGCCTCTGATGCGCTAATCTATTGGTTGGATCATGATGATTTTAATAAGGTCATGAGTAATTTTAACTAAATGAGGAATGAAGAATTATTAGCTTTAATAGAAAAGAAGAATCACAATTGTGATTCCTTTTTTGCGTATAATTCTTTAGTTGAAGAAGCTTTAAACATCAGCAAGAGATGCTTAGCTAGTGATAAACCATTGATCGTAGTAAAAGAAAATAACTACATGGCCAATAGACTTAAGGATATTCTTATATCTTACTTTGATGATGATGAGATAGTAAGCTATTTGCCTGAAGAGTCTTTAAGAAGCGAAGAGATTGCGACATCTTTCGAGAATAGAGCCGAGCGTTTATTGGCACTATATAGGATTATCACTTCTAAGCCTAAGGTGATTGTTACATCACCCTATGGTTTTATTAGACACTTGCCTGAAAGAGATACTTTATTAAATAGTATTATTCATCTTAAGAAAGATGATATTTTAGAGCGTGAAGATTTAATAGAAAAGTTAAGAAAACTAGGCTATGAGAAGACAGTACACGTTGAAACGCCGATGACTTTTGCGGTAAGAGGTTATATTGTAGATGTCTTCTCGGTTAATTATCCTAAGCCTTTTAGAATTGAATTTTTTGATGATGTAATTGATTCAATTAGATTCTTTGATATTAATACACAAAGAAGTGAAGAGGTTAATGATGAGGTTACTATTTGTTTTGCGAAAGATGTTTTCTTTAATAATGAGGAAAAAGAATTTTTAAAGGAAAATGTTGAATTAACAAGCGGTGAACTTGAGTTAAATATGGAGTATCTTTTAAATGATGTCTTTAAACAATCGTCATACTTTTTCTATGCATACTTCAAAAAGGAACATTTAGTAGATTATCTTGATGGAGATATCTATTTAAGTGATAAGACTAAAATCGATGAGCATCTTAAATTGTTAAGTGAAGAAACTATCGCTTATATTCAAGAAATGCATGAAGAAAAGAAGCTACCTCTTAAATTTTATGTTTATGAGGATTTTAAGAGACTTCTTTTTAATCAATATGTAATAGAAGGTAAACCTTTTACTGATCCTTTTACGGGAATTGAGGAGATTGATTTACCTTATGGTAATTTGGAATATTTATTATCTTTAATTGATAAGGATAAGTCTAGATATAAGATTATTGTGCTTGATGGTAAGGAGAGCGAACAGGCTCTTGATATCTTAAATAGATTACATCTTAAGTACCATGTATATACCGGTGTTTTTAAGGCTGGTATTAATGTAATGATAAGTTATGTTTATACTGGTTTTAAATATGGTGATTATGCCGTTTATACAAGCGCTGAGCTTTTTAAACAAAGAAAACATACTGGTAGGTTTGCGTCTAAGTATGCTGAAGCTCGTACTTTAAATTCTTATGAGGAATTAAAGAAGGGTGACTATGTAGTTCATGATCAATATGGTATTGGCCAGTATGTAGACATAGAGACTCGTAAGGTTAATAACATTTCCATGGACTATTTAAAGATTATCTATAAGGGTAATGCAGAATTGTTGGTACCATTGTCCCAATTTTCTTTAGTAAGAAAGTATGTATCTAAAGAGGGTGCAGTACCTAAGCTTCATAAATTAGGTTCTAAGGAATGGTTGGAGACTAAGAAAAGAGTTGAAGAGAATGTTGAAGAGTTGGCAGGTAGACTTGTACAACTTTATGCCAAAAGAGATGGTGATATTGGTTTTGCGTGTGATAAAGATTCTTCTTTACAAGAGGAGTTTGAGAATACTTTTTCTTATGAATTAACAACCGATCAACAAAAGGCTATTGATGAAGTTAAAAAGGATATGGAAAGTAGTAAGCCAATGGATCGTTTGTTGTGTGGCGATGTTGGCTTTGGCAAGACTGAGGTGGCCCTTCGTGCGGCTTTTAAGGCGGTTGATAATGGTAAGCAGGTAGCTTATTTGTGTCCAACAACAATTCTTTCTTTACAACATTACAATACTTTTAAGAATAGATTGAATGATTTTCCAATGAGGGTTGCCTTATTGAATCGTTTTGTGGATGATAAGAAACAAAAGGAAATCTTGGCTGATTTACAAGCTGGCAAGATTGATATTATCATTGGTACTCATAGAGTATTGTCGAAGGATGTTAAGTTTAAGGACTTGGGTCTTTTGATTATCGATGAGGAACAAAGATTTGGTGTTGAACATAAGGAAAGAATTAGGGAATTAAAAGAATCAATTGATGTCTTGTCTTTGAGTGCAACACCTATTCCTAGAACCCTTCAAATGTCTTTGATCGGTATTAGAGGTTTATCAACTCTTGATACACCACCTCGTAATCGTTATCCGGTTATGACTTATGTAGTTAGTAAGAGTGATAATTTAATTAGGGAAGTCATTATGAGGGAACTTGAGCGAAAGGGTCAGGTTTTCTATTTATTTAATAATGTAGAAGAGATTAATAGGGTAGCACAAAAGTTAGCTAAGGAAATACCTTATGCCAATGTTGATGTGGTTCATGGTCAAATGTCTCGTGAACAGATTGAGGATGTTATGTTACGTTTCTATAATAACGAGATTAATGTCTTAGTATGTACGACGATTGTGGAAACGGGTTTAGATATTCCTAATGCGAATACAATTATTGTGGATAATGCCCAAAACTTTGGTTTAGCTCAGTTATATCAGATTAAGGGTAGAGTTGGTAGAAGCGATAGGGTGGCTTATGCCTACTTGTTAATTCCTCAAAAGAAGCAGTTATCTGAAATATCTACTAAGCGTTTAGAGGCTATTAAGGAGTTTGCGTCTTTGGGTAGTGGTTATAAGATTGCAATGCGTGATTTAACTATTAGGGGTGCTGGTGACTTATTAGGTCCTAAGCAATCTGGTTTTATTGATAATGTGGGTTTGGATTTGTATCTTGCGATGCTTAATAAGGCGATTAAGACACAAAAAGGTGAAGTTAGTAATGATGTAGAGGTTGTAAAAGCACCTGTCAATATCCAACTAGAATCATATATTCCAGAAGAGTTTGTGGATAATGATTATGAGAAACTTAGTATGTATCATCAATTAGATATGATTGATAATCGTGATGATTTGATTAAGTATTTGATTCAGGTTGAGGATGAGTATGGCCATTTGCCTAAGGAAGTTAAGTCTTTGTTTGAAAAGAAGAAGTTAGAACTTTTGTATAATTCTAATTTTATTAGTAAGATAATGAATCGTAATGGAACTTTTACAATTATCTTGAGTAAGGGTTTCTCAGATAGCGTTGATGGGGTAAAACTTTTTGAAATGTGCAACAATATAAGTAGAGATATTAAGATTGCTTATAAGAATAGTCAAATTGAGTTGTCGGTTACAAATCAAAAAGATGCGGTTGAAAAGATTTTGAAATTAGTTGATAATTTGGAAGAAATAAAAAGATGAGAATTGATAAGTATTTAAAGGTAGCGCGTATATTAAAAAAGAGAACCATTGGTAAGGAATTAGCCTTAAATGGTCGTCTTTTAATTAACGATAAGCCTGCTAAGGCTAGTAGTGAGGTTAAGCCAAATGATATTATCACAATTGAATTTGGTCATCGTATTTTTAAGGTTAGAGTCTTAGAAATTAGAGAGAATGCGTCAAAGCAGGATGCCCTGTCAATGTATGAGGTCATTGATGAGATTAAAGTGAACGAGGTATAATCTATTTATGAGCGAAAAAAGAGTAAATAAGAAGAGAAGACATGTTAGTAAGAAGATTACTGCTAAATTGATTTCTATTTGTTTAATTACGGTGGCTATTTTACTTTTGACTAATGTGTTTAAGCAAGTTAAATTATTGTATACACTCAAGAAACAACAAGAACTAGTTTCTAATGAATTAGCAGCTTTGGAAGATGAGAATGCTGCTTTAGTGTCTACTAAGAATAAGCTAGAGGATCCTAATTATGTGACTACTTATGCACGTGGTGCTTATATGTTCTCTAGGGGTGATGAGAAGGTATTCTATTTGCCTTCTAGTAAGGAGTAATAATGGAAAAACAAGTTAAGAGAAATGAAGTTTATAATGGCAAGATTATTCATGTCGTTTGTGATGATGTTGAAATAGATAATGGAACTTTTTCTAAAAGAGAAGTAGTTTATCACAATGGCGGTGCTTGTATTGCCCTTAAGGATAAGGATGGAAAGTTCTTTTTAGTTAAGCAATTCCGTTATGCATTAGAGACAGATATGATTGAATTCTGTGCTGGTAAGATTGAAAAGGGTGAGAATCCTGATGATGCCATTTTAAGAGAATGCGAAGAAGAATTAGGTTATAAGCCTGTTAATGTTCATAAGTTTGGTTATATCGTACCTACTTGTGGTTATTGTTCAGAGAAAATTTATTTGTACTATGGTGAAGTTGGTGAACAAGTTGGTACTCATTTTGATAAGGATGAGCGTATTACTAGTTTAAAGTTAAGTGCAAGTGAGATTAAGGAAATGATTAGAAGCGGTGAGATCAATGATGGCAAGACCGTAGCTTTAATGATGCATATGGAGTTGGCTGGTTTAAATGACTAGTCTTGATCAATTACTTTACGATATTTCTAAAACAGAAGAGGATGATGTTGAGGATTTTTTAGAGAATTATTTTCATCCTGAAAAAAGAGAACAGTATATGGCTGATGAGCGCTTTGAGGCCGAGGACTATGATAGTCTTGAGATGATGTTTCAGGACTATGATTTAATTGATAAGGCCTATGATGCCCTTGATGTAAATCCTTTCTGTATGGAAGCTTTTGTGGTTGTTTATAAGCTTGAGAGTGATGTGAGCTTATTTAATTTTTTTAATGACTTTAATGACAAAGATTTTGATTATAATTCATTGAGTGAATATCATAAGTATGTCTATGGTTTGATTGAGTCTTATTATGTAGACTTCTTAATTAATATTAGAAATCTTACTGGTGCTAAGAATGTTTTGTTGAATCTATTAAATAAAGATGAAAGATTATATGAGGGCAATTTATTTAGATTGTCTTATCTTTATTCATGTTTAGAGGATTTGGATTCTTTTTATAATTTGTATCTAGATAGTGGATTTAAGGAGGCTTTTTCGTATATACTTTTACTTGTCGTTTGTCTAAAACATGGGGATAAACAAAAGGCTAAAGAAGTGTTTGGAGAGTTTCTTTCAAGCTTTAAATATGCCTCTTATATTGACCATATTTGGGATTTAGATGATAACGACGAAGATGGGGCCGTGGAGATGAGGATGACAATGTCTGCTTGTTATAGCGAGATTTGTTCTATCCCGAATTTCTTTTCATGGTGTGAAGAAAATAAGGAAGGTGTTAGGGAATCATGAATTCAAAGAAAATTGCTTTATATGGTATTATTGCTGCCTTATACGTTGTGGTTACACTTGTATTGGGCGCTTTTAGTTTTGGCATGATACAGTTCAGAATTTCTGAAGTGTTGATGTTACTTTGTTTATGTAAGAAGGAATATATTATTCCACTTTCAATTGGTTGTTTCTTAAGTAATGTCATTGGTTTTGCGCTTGGTATGTCAGTGCTTCCATTGGACTTTGTCTTAGGCACTTTAGGTACTGTTGTATCTTGTATCTTAATGTATCAATTTAGAAATGTTTTGACTTTCAAAAGACCTTTGTTGTCTTTATTGATGCCAGCTTTGGCAAATGGTATTTTTGTGGGTCTAGAATTAGCGATCTATGAAAGTAGTGGCGCTAATTTCTTTAATTTATTTTTAATCAATGGTGCTTATGTTGCCCTAGGTGAGATTGTATCTTGTTTTGTGTTAGGTTTAATTTTATATGTTCCTTTCATGAAGGCGGTTAAGAGAATCGAAGAAAGATTTTAGAGTCTTATGGTCCATTATGTTTTATAATGGAGCCATGGAAATTGATGTAAAGAAAATTAAAGGCTTAGACGAAGGTTTTGATGTACTCGATAGTAATGAAGATGATGCTGTTTATATAACAGAAGATGGCAGTGTTAAGTATGTAATGTTGACTAGTGAGGAATACGATTCATTGGTTGAGAAGATGCCTAGTGCTTCTATTAGGGTATTAAATCCTATAGGTGATATTACTTATGATGAGTATGAAGAGATCAAAAGACAGGTTCTTGAGGCTCTTGATAAAACCTTTAAGCCTAAACCGGAGAAATTAAATTAGATGAAGAATGGATGTTTTATTGTCTTTGAGGGGCCGGATGGTTCTGGTAAGACAACAATTTGTGATATAGTTTGTCAGAAATTAACTGATATGGGTTTTGATATTGTGCATACAAGAGAGCCTGGTGGTATTGAGATTGCAGAGAAGATTAGAAATATTATCTTGGATCCTTTAAATACTGCCATGGATGCTAAGACTGAGGCTTTACTTTATGCAGCCAGTAGAAGACAACATTTGGTGGAGAAGGTTATTCCTTCTTTGAAAGAGAATAAGATTGTTATCTGTGAGCGTTTTGTCTATTCTTCACTTGCATATCAGGGTAAGGCAAGAGGTATTGGCTATGATGGTATTATGGCGATCAATGATTTTGCGATTGATGGTTGTAAGCCTGATATTACTATTTATCTTGATGTGGATGAAAAGACAGGTCATGCTCGTATTAATCAAAGGTCTAGTAAGGATCGTTTGGATGCAGAGAGTGATAATTTCCATCATTTAGTTAATGAGGGTTATAAGGAGATTCTAGAATTATATAAGGACAATATTAAGGTGGTTGATGCGACAAATAGTATTGATAAGGTCAGTAAAGATTGTCTTGATGTAATTTTGGATTATATTAATGGTTAAGGATGTCTTAAAGGCTAAGGAGCCTATTGTTTATCTTAGCTTAAAGAATGATTTAGAGAATAGCCGTTTAGCGCAGTGTTATCTTTTGTATGGGCAGGTTAATCCCTTAAAGAAGGATACTGCGTTTTTGTTGGCTCAAAGTATTATCGAGAATAAACAAGGCTTTGCGTGTGAAATGTGCAATACTTGTTTACGTATTAAGGATAATAAGTATTTTGATGTGATTTATGTTGATGGTAGAAAGTCTTCTATTAAAGTAGATGATATTGAATATATCATGTCTGAGTTTTCACGTACTTCACTTGAAGGAAGTAAGAAAGTATATATTATCGATAATATTAATAATGCTTCACTTAAGGCTGTTAATATGCTTCTAAAGTTTATGGAAGAACCAAGTAGTGATGATGTTTATGGTATTTTTATCAGTGATGATATGGACACTTTATTGGATACTATTGTGTCTAGATGTGAGAAGCTTCCTTTTATGACAAGGGACTTTTCTTATTTGATTAATGAATATAAGGAAAAGGGTTTTGAGTATCAGGATGCTTATATCTTAAGTAATATTAAGCATGATCAAAGTGAAATAGATTTAAATGATGAAGCTTATTTGAATGCTAAGGAGTATGTTTTTAAGACAATTGATAATTTGGATAATTTTAAATATATTCCAGTTTTATATTCTTTAGAATTCTATGGTTGTGTTTCTAAGGATTTGTTTAAGAAGTGTAGTGATTATTATTTAGATATTATGATTTTAATGATTGAGGATGCCTTGTCTTTTAAGAATATTGGTGATCATGAATATGATGATTGTTTAACGATGATAAATAAGCATAATCCTTCTAAGTTGTTAGAGATTTTCTTAAAGGCTAAGGAACGCTGTAATTATCCTGTAAATAGGCAATTGTTGTTTGACCAAATTGCGTTTTCAATAATATCATAGTAGTATGAGTGAAATTTTGAAATATTTGTCTGTTAGATTTCAGGCAACCAATAAAACATATACTTTTTCAACAACTGATAATAGTATTGTCAATGGTGACGGTGTTATAGTCGAGACTCAAAGGGGTGTCGAGTATGCAAGAGTTATCGCTGATCCTTTTGATAAGCCTAATGTTTCTATGGAAATTAAGCCCATTTTGAGAAAAGCTTCTAGGGAAGATGAAATCCAATATGAGAAGAATATTGTGGATTGTAAAGAAGCTAAACAAAGATGTCAAAATGAGGCTGATAAGTTAGAGCTTGGTATGAAGGTTATTTCGGCTGAATATACTTTAGATAGAAGTAAGATTACTTTTATTTATTTGGCTGATGATCGTGTCGATTTTAGAGAATTATTGAAGATTTTGGCTTCTATCTTTAGATGTCGTATTGACTTAAGACAAGTTGGTACTCGTGATAAGGCTAAGATTGTTTCTGGTATTGGACCATGTGGTAGGGAATTGTGTTGTGCTCGTTATATTAGTGAGTTTGATCGCATTTCTATCAATATGGCAAAGAATCAATTATTGGCTTTAAATGTAGCTAAATTATCTGGTCAATGTGGTAACTTGATGTGCTGTCTAAAGTATGAGGATGAGGCTTATAAGGATCTTAAGAAAGGTTTACCTAAGCTTAATTCTTATATTGAATATGAGGGTGAGAAGTTTAAATTAACTTCTATGAATGTTATTGTGCGTAATTGTAAGCTTGAGAATCGTGAACATGCTATTTTCATTTCATTAGATGATTTATTGAAGAATGGCAAGGTTTTAAAGCCGAATGAAAAGAAGGGTAACTAATGGCTACTCTTTTTTTGGTTGCAACTCCTATCGGTAATCTTAATGAAGTATCTAATAGATGTTTAGAAACTTTAAGAAGTGTTAAGGTTATTGCCTGTGAGGATACAAGAAATACTAGGAAGTTACTAAGCCACTATGATATTCATACACCTTTAATTAGTTATCATAACTATAATGAAGAATTGGCTGCAGGTGGCATTATTGAGTATCTTGAAAAAGGTGATGATGTAGCTTTGGTTTCTGATGCAGGTTATCCTTTAATTTCAGATCCTGGTTATGTTTTGGTTAATCAGGTGATTGAAAGAGGTTTTAATATTAATACGGTAAGTGGTCCTAATGCCTGTTTAAATGCTTTGGTGGCTTCTGGTTTGTCGGTTAATCATTATATGTTCTATGGCTTCTTAAATTCTAAGTCTAGTAGTGCTAGAAAGGAATTGGAGGAGTTGAAGAACTTCCCATATACAATTGTTTTCTATGAGGCACCGCATCGTATTAAGAAGACGGTTGAGCTTGTTTATGAGGTCTTTGGTGATCGAAGGGCTGTTATTGCCAGAGAACTTACAAAGATTCATGAGGAATATATTAGAGGTAATTTGAGTGAGCTTAAAAATGTCGGTGATCTTAGGGGTGAGATTGTATTTTTAGTCGAAGGATATAAACATGATGAAGCACATATCGGGCTTGAAACCTTAAAGGTGGAAGTTCAAAATCTAGTTGATAATGGCTTGAAGACTAAGGTTGCGATTAGTGAGGTTGCCAGCAAGTATAAGGTTTCTAAGAACGAACTTTATGACTATTATCATAAGTCTTAGGCTTATAATTGTTTCATGAATAGATTTAAATTACTTATTAAGGATTATAAAAAGGAGTCTATTTTGGCTCCTTTATTTAAATTATTAGAGTCTTTATTTGATTTGTTTGTACCACTTGTGATTGCAGGTATTATCAATAATGGTATCAACAATAATGATTTTAATTATGTGCTTAAGATGTTTGGGTTACTTATTCTTTTAGCTATTATAGGTTTAGCTTGTAGTATTGTCGCTCAATATTTTGCGGCTAAGGCATCGGTTGGTTTTACTACTAAATTAAGACAAATGTTATTTGAACATATTCAAAGTTTTTCTTATCAAAATCTAGATGAAATAGGACAGGATACTTTGATAACTCGTTTGACATCGGATACTAACCAAATTCAAAATGGTTTAAATCTGGCTCTTCGTTTACTTTTAAGAAGTCCTTTTATTGTCTTTGGGGCAATGGTGATGGCTTTTACTATCAACGTTAAGTGTGCCTTAATTTTTGCGGTGGTTATTCCTTTATTATGTCTTGTAGTCTTTTTAATTATGATTAAAAGTATTCCTTTATTTAAGGAAGTACAGGTTGCTTTAGATGGATTATTGAGTAAGACGCGTGAGAACTTAAGTGGTATTCGTGTTATTAGGGCTTTTAGGATTGAGGATAAAGAGTTTAATGAATTTAAAGAGAAGAATGATTTGTTGACTAGAAGGAATCAAAGAGTTGGTTTCTTGAGTGCTTTGACTAATCCTTTGACTTATATCTTGATTAATATGGCTACTGTTGTGCTTATTTATACTGGAACTATTGAAGTAAGAATGTATGGTTTAGCTCAAGGTGATGTGGTAGCTTTATATAACTATATGGCTCAGATTGTGGTTGAGCTTGTTAAGATGGCTAATTTGATTATTACCATTGATAAGTCATTGGCTTGTTTCTCAAGAGTGGAGAAGGTGTTAGATATCGAATCTGATATGAAGTATGAAAGTAATAAATCTTGTAAGGTGAATGATAGTATTCTAAAGTTTGACAATGTAAGCTTTACTTATCCTAATAGTAAGGAAGCATGTTTAGAGAATATAAGTTTTTCAATTAATAAGGGAGAAACCCTAGGTATTATTGGGCCTACAGGATGTGGTAAGACAAGCCTTGTGAATTTGATATATAGGGCCTATGATCCAAGTGCTGGTGCTGTTTATTTAGATGGCGTAGATATTAAAAGTTATAGTAAGGATGAGCTTGTAAATAAAGTTAGTGTTGTTCCTCAAAAGGCTGCCTTATTTAAAGAAAGTATTAAGGATAATTTAAGGATGGCTGATCCTAATGTGAGTGAAGAAAAGATGTGGAAGGCTTTGGATATTGCCCAGGCTAAGGAGATTGTCTTGAATAAAGAAGGCCAACTAGACCATATGATTGAACAGGGCGGTAAGAACTTATCTGGTGGTCAAAGACAAAGATTGTCTATTGCCAGAGCTTTATGTAAAGACTTTGATATTTTGATTCTAGATGATTCTTTTAGTGCTCTAGATTATCAAACTGAGGCTAAACTAAGGATGGCTTTAAAGACTTTGAATAAGACGATTGTTAATGTTTCGCAACGTGCTTCTTCTATTAAGAATGCTGATAAGATTTTAGTCTTGGATGATGGTAAGTTAGTTGGTTTTGGCAGTCACAATGAGTTGATGAAGTCTTGTGAACTATATAAGGAAATCTATTATTCACAATATCCTTTTGAAAAGGAGGCTAGTCATGAATAAGAAGTCTACTTTAAGTAAATTATTAAAAGAGTTAGGCAAGTATCGCTTATTACTACTATTGAGTATTGTCTTGTCTTGTTTAACTGTTGTCTTAACTTTATATATTCCAATTTTATTTGGAGCTACTATTGATTATATTGTAGATGATGGTTTATCTATTGGCTATATTGTTGCTTGTTTAAAGTATATTGCCTTACTTATTTGTGTTAATAGTTTCTTAACTTGGTTTATGAATATTATTAATAATAATATTACTTTTAATGTGGTGAAGAATATTCGTAATAAGGCTATGGATAAGTTATCGAGATTACCACTTAGTTATGTTGATAAACAAAGTAGTGGTGATATTGTACAAAGGATGATAGGTGATGTTGATCAGGTGGCGGATGGCTTGTTGCTTGGTTTAACACAGTTGTTTTCAGGTGTTGTGACTATTGTGATTACTTTGGTTTTCATGTTTCAAAAGTCTTTGCCGATAACTTTGTTGGTTATTATTTTGACTCCTTTAAGTTTTATTGTGGCTAAATTTATTGCCTCTAGGTCTTATTTATTGTTTGGTAAACAAAATAAGACAAGGGGCCAAGAGAGTGCTTATATTGATGAGATGATTACTAACTTGAGGTTGGTTAAGGTCTTTGGGTATGAGGATAGGGCTACTAGTAGGTTTAAAAAGATTAATGATGAGCTTGGTGATTATGCGACTAAGGCTACTTTCTATTCTTCTTTGACTAATCCATGTACTAGGGCTGTTAATTCTTTGATTTATGCACTGGTGGCTCTGCTTGGTGCTTATTTAATTTTGAATGGTCATTTGACAGTTGGTGGTTTGACAGTGTTGTTGGCTTATGCGAATCAATATATGAAGCCTTTTAATGATATTAGTAGTGTATTGACTGAATTGTCTAATGCCTTAGTTTGTGCTGATCGTATTTTTGATTTGATTGATCAAGAGAGTGAGAGTGTGGAAACATATACATTACCTTCAGCAAAGGGTGATGTATGTATCGATAATATTTCTTTTAGATATGTAGAAGATAAGCCTTTGATTGATGGTTTCTCTTTGGATGTAAAGAGTGGTCAAAATATCGCGATAGTTGGTCCTACGGGTTGTGGTAAGACAACGTTTATCAATTTGCTTATGCGTTTTTATGATGTTGATAAGGGAACAATTAGTGTAGATGGTGTGGATATCAAGACTGTAGATAGGCATAGTTTAAGAAGTAACTATGGTATGGTCTTACAAGATTCTTGGATAAAAAGAGCAAGTGTTAAAGAGAATATTATTTTGGGTAAGCCAGATGCGAGTGATGAAGAAATTATCGAGGCTAGTAAGAAGGCTCATTCATATGAGTTTATTAAAAGGTTGCCTAATGGTTTTGATACAGTGATTTCTGATGATGATTTGTCAGTTGGTCAGAAACAATTATTATGTATTACAAGGGTGATGTTGGCTTTGCCACCAATGTTGATTCTTGATGAGGCTACTTCTTCTATTGATACTTTTACAGAAGGTGAGATTCAGTCAGCTTTTGATTCTTTGATGGAGGGTAGGACTTCGTTTGTGGTGGCTCATAGGTTGAGTACTATCTATAATGCGGATGTGATTTTGGTGATGAATGATGGGCATATAATTGAAAAAGGAAATCATGATGAGTTGATGAAGAAGAATGGTTTCTATACAAAACTTTATAATGCACAGTTTGTGAAAAGCTAAGGGAGGATATTGAATATGGCTTGTACGACAATTCTTGTAGGTAAAAAGGCGTCATATGATGGTTCAACTATTATTGCGCGTAATGATGATTCTGGGCAGGGTATGTATACCGCAAAGAAGTATCAAATAATTAATCCGAATGAGCAGCCAAGAAAATATACAACGGTTATTTCTCATTTGACTATGGATTTACCAAATAATCCTCTAAGATATAGTGCTACACCTAATGTAGATAGAAAAGATGGCATTTGGTGTGCTTCTGGTATTAATGAATTAGAGGTTGGTATGTCGGCTACTGAGACAATTACTTCTAATGCGAGGGTACTTGGTGCTGATCCTTTGGTTAAGTATGATGAGAAGACTAATACTCCTGGTGGCATTGGTGAAGAGGATATTGTTCATATTGTCTTACCTTATATTCATAGTGCTAGAGAGGGTGTTACATATTTGGGCAGTTTGTTAGAGAAGTATGGTACTTATGAGTCTAATGGTATTGCCTTCTGTGATAAAGATGAAGTTTGGTATTTGGAGGCTATTGGTGGTCATCATTTTATTGCCAGAAGAGTTGAGGATGATGAGTATGTAGTGTTGCCTAATCAATTGAATATTGATTATTTTGATTTGGATGATGCGTTTGGTAAACAAGAGAAGCATATTTGTTCAAAGGATTTAAGAGAATTTATTGAAGAAAATCATTTGAATTTAGGCTTTGACAATAAGTTTGATGTTAGGGCAGCCTTTGGTAGTCATAGTGATGCAGATCATGTCTATAACACTCCTCGTGCTTGGTATATGTTAAGATACTTTAATCCTAATACTTTTGATTATAAGAATATTGGTCCTGAGTGTGATAGTTTGCCTTTTTCTATGAAGCCTGAAAGAAAGATTACGATTGAGGATGTTAAGTATATTTTGAGTAGTCATTATCAAGGTACTGAGTATGATCCTTATGTTAAGGGTGAGAAGTCTAATTTGTATCGTAGTATTGGTGTTAATCGTACTGATGATTTAGAGATTTTGCAGATGCGTTCTTATGGTAAACCACTTGAGTATCAGGCTTTTGCGTCTAATGTTTATAATGTAGCTATTCCACAATATACTTGTGTTAATAAGGCTCCTGAGTATTTAAGTTGCACTACTACAGATGTGAATACTAATAGTTTTTATTGGACTAGTAGATTGATTGCAGCTTTGGGCGATAGTGATTTCTATGGTAATGTAGGTCATATTGAAAGATATCAATTACAGGGTGCAACTTTGGCTAATAAGCTAATTAAGGAATTTGATAAGACTTTAGAAGGCTTAGACGGTGAAGAATTAATTAAGGCAGCAGAGCATGCAAACCAAGTTATTTGTGATGAATTTGAAAAGCTTAGCACTGATGTCTTGGGTAAGGTGTTGAAGGTTTCTACTAATAGAATGAAGAATGCTTATCAAAGAAATGATAACTAGATAATGTTGATAAATCGAGATTTGTGGAGGTTAATATGGAAACAAAGATGGCGTATCGTAGCCTAAAATTAAACAGAGATGTTATTAAATACATAGCCATGTTGACTATGTTATTGAATCATATTTCACAAATCTTTATGAAATCAGGATATTTTCTGTCGGAACTGTTTTTAGACATAGGGTATTTTACAGCAATTACAATGTGTTATTTTCTTGTAGAGGGATTTCAATATACTCATTCAAAAAAGAATTATGCGATTAGACTGCTAATATTTGCCTTGCTTTCTGAAATCCCATATTGTATGGCTTTTACAACAAATGGCGTGTTAGAATTTCAAGGTTTGAATATGTTATTTACATTGCTGATATGTTTTATAATCCTGATTGTGAATGATAAAGTATCAAATAAATTTTTAAAAGGTATATGTATATTGGGATTGATAGTATTTTCTTTATTCTGCGACTGGGCATTATTGGCACCAATATTTACATTGTTGTTTATATGGGGTAGAGGATCAAGAAATAAGATAAAATATACATTCATTATTTCGATGTTGTTATTTGGACTTTTTAATTTTGCAGGTGGTATTGGAAGATTTTCGCTTGGTACAAATATTGCTTATGCGTTAGGAAGTATGTCAGGACTTGCTCTTGCAGGAATTGTAATTTTATATTTCTATAATGGCAAGCGAATGGAAAAGGGGAAAGTATTCTCCAAGTGGTTTTTCTATTTATTCTATCCTGTGCATCTTCTAATATTAGGTTTAATTAGAATTTATTGTTTATAAACTAACTTCCAGTTTATAGTATTAAATTTGTCTAGCTAGTATATTTTACATTGGAGCTATATATGGTGAAAGATTATATCAAATGGATTAGAAGTAAGGTGGGTCACGAAAAAGTTATTCTTGTTTTTGCTGGCGGATGCGTGTTTGATGAACGCGGACGAGTGCTTTTGCAAAAACGTGGTGACAGCGGAAATTGGGGATTTCCAGGTGGAGCAATTGAATTGGGCGAGACACCAGAAAATGCTGCCATACGTGAATTGAAAGAAGAAACGGGTTTAGATGTTGTTGTTAACTCGCTCATTGGAATTTATACGGATAGTGATATGAGATATCCAAACGGGAATCAAGCACACAGCATTTGTATTGTATATGAACTTAAAAAAATTGGTGGCAAATTGAAATGCGATAATCTGGAAACTTTAGAGCTAAAATATTTTGACATAGATGAATTGCCAGTAATGTTTTGTAAACAGCATGAGGAAATAAAAGTGGATTTGATTAATAAATATGGAAGAGAATAACTTACTGCTTAGTGTTTGAAGTTCAACAAATTACAATTTATCGCACTATTTTATAGAATATGATCCGTTAACTTTTTAATCACGGAAGAAAGCTGACGGATTTTTTGTGCTTTATGACGTGCAAATGGTGGTTTACCCTGTTAAATAACATCACGTGTATTATTTCGTTATTTAACAGGGTAGAGGTCAATTGCACATTAAATATAAGAGTTTATTGGCAGGAAGTTTCAATCCGCTGATTAATCATATATACTTTATTCAGAAAGATAAACTGGAAGTTGTGGAGGTAATTATCAATGGGAAATATTTACGATAATAGTGAATTTTTTGCCGCATATGCGGAAATGGGAAGAAGCAAAGATGGTCTGAAAGCTGCTGGAGAGTGGCATCAGTTGCAACCGTTATTCCCTAAATTACAGGGAAAAAAAGTTTTGGATTTAGGATGTGGTTACGGTTGGCATTGCAAATATGCCGCACAAATGGGAGCTACTGAAATTCTTGGTATTGATAGTAGTCAAAAAATGATTGCAAAAGCAGTAGCTGATAACTCTGATGACAAAATCAAGTATAAAGTTTGCGGTGTTGAAGAATACATTTATCCTGAAAATACTTATGACCTAGTTGTTTCTAACCTGGTACTGCACTATATCGAAAATTTAGCTAATGTTTATCAAAAGGTGTATTGCACATTAAAAGTAGGTGGGTATTTCCTATTCAATATTGAACATCCGACTTTCACCGCAGGTGTTAATGAGGATTGGATTTATGATGAAAATGGGAAACCTAAATATTGGCCAATCGACAATTACTATTACACAGGCGAAAGAGAAACCAATTTTCTTGGTCAACGAGTAATTAAACAGCACCACACATTAACGCAGATATTGAATCCACTTATAAAATGTGGTTTTCAAATTGAGGCTATTGAGGAAGCAATGCCTCCGGCAGATATGATGGGTATGCCGGGAATGTGTAATGAAATGCGTAGACCTATGATGTTGTTGGTTAAGGTTAAAAAGGTTTAATAAACAACTTTCAGTTTATCCAATAGAAAAATAAGAATAGATTGGAGAAAGATATGGCTTCAAGTAAAGAATATTTAACCTTTATATTGGAACAGTTATCTGATTTAGAGGGAATTTCATACCGTGCGATGATGGGTGAGTATATCATCTATTATCGTGAGAAAATTGTTGGCGGTATATATGATGATAGGTTGCTTGTAAAACCTGTAAAATCTGCTGTTTCACTTATGCCTAATGCAATTTATGAGTTGCCCTATGATGGAGCAAAAGAGATGTTGTTGGTTAATAATGTTGATAACAAAGATTTCCTGACAAGATTGTTTGTCGCTATGTATGATGAACTTCCTGTACAAAAAAGAAGAAGTCATAAAATTGGAATTTGACGAGGAGGGTGATTGCATGGAGTTTCCATTAACACTTTATTATGATACTGAAATGATAGATATAGAAGTCAAAGATTCTTCTCGTGGTGATAGTGACTTCAGAAAAGCATACATTGTAAATGATGGTGAGTCTAAGATTGTTATTAAGTATTTTTCTAATCCCTTTAGTAATCAAAATAGAATTTTGGGTTGGTTTCAGCTAATGGAAGAATATCGCAAAATTGGTTTATACTGTCCAAATATTATTCCTAATCGTTATGGAGAACTGCTTTATAAGCATACGATAGATGGTAAGGATTACTATATTTACGCCGAAGAGTTTGCTGCTTTTAACACAGCCGCGCAACTAGATGTAGAGAAAAAACAATATATGCCAGATGTATTACGTGCTTTGGGAACGATTGCATCGAAACGATTAGATTTTTTGGACTTTCCATCTGCTTACTGTCTATTGGAACCTTTTACAAATGTAGATACAACAGATGAGGTGACCGAATGTGCTTTACTTTTTATGGAGTACATTAAAAATAATTTGCCGCAGCATTTACCTCGAGCAAAAAAAATACTAGATTTATTCTATAAAAATCAAAAGGAATGTAGAAAGTTTTATCATTCTTTACCTACTTCATGCTTTCAAGCCGATTTAAACAGCAGTAATATTCTTCTTGATAATAATCTCAAATTTGTTGGTTTATTTGATTTTAATTTATGTGGCAAGGAAAAGATTATTAACTACGCAATGAGAGAAGCTCTTTGGGCAACTTATCAAAGTTGTTTAGTAGACAAAGACAATAACTATATTTTCTATTTTGATAAAAAGCTTGATGACATACGAATGAATTCTTTCCTTGAGAATATGTCATATATTCAAGAAACATATTCATTTAATGATGAAGAGAAGAAGGCATTTCCTATTTTGCTTCGTTACATCAATACATTTTGGTGGTATTCATTGGCAGAACTTGAAGCTTTCAGCAATGACAATAGTAAAATTGAAAAAATGCTCGATTGGTTTGAATATCAAATGACACGTGATGATTTAAGGTTAAAATAAAAATAAGATTGGAGATGGAAATATGGCTTTCGATTATAAAAAAGAATATAAAGAATTTTATATGCCTAAAAATAAACCTAGTATAGTAGAAATTCCTAAAATGAATTATATAGCAGTTAGAGGATCAGGAAACCCCAATGAAGAAAACGGAGATTATAAAAATACAATAGGATTATTGTACGGTATTGCTTATACAATAAAAATGAGCTACAAAGGAACTCATAAAATAGATGGATTCTTTGAATATGTTGTTCCACCACTTGAGGGCTTTTGGTGGCAAGATTGATTAAAAGGTAGCATTGATTATAATAATAAAAATGCTATGCACTTTATATCTATTATTAGGTTACCAGACTTTGTGACTAAAGAGGATTTTGAGTGGGCTATTGAAGAAGCAACTAAAAAGAAAAAACAAGACTTTTCAAGGGTTGAGTTTTTAACTTATGCTGAAGGACTATGTGTTCAATGTATGCATTTAGGCTCTTATGATGATGAGCCAACAACAGTTAATTTAATGCACGAATATATGAAAGAAAATGGTTATGAATTAGATATAACTGACAAAAGGTATCATCACGAAATATATTTAAGTGATCCGAGAAAATGTGATATCAATAAATTAAAAACAGTTATAAGACACCCAATTAAAAAAGATTAAATAATAATTCAAATTACAATTTATAAAAGGAGAATATTGATGAAACTATTTTTATGTTCGCACTTTTCAAGTGTAGGAAG
>ERZ1034992.331-NODE-331-length-28047-cov-10.653580_pt1 | contig 28047 bp, 32 predicted proteins | sample MGYA00520695_ERZ1034992 | MGnify/ENA primary metagenome ERZ1034992 (study PRJEB33766, sample SAMN09781778) | gut metagenome | biome: gut microbiome | host: Homo sapiens | place: Madagascar | study: EMG produced TPA metagenomics assembly of the PRJNA485056 data...
GCTGACAAATCGCCTGTATTCGTTGCGGCTGACTGATAACCTGTGTTCGTTGCGAATGACTGCTTGCCTGTATTCGTTGCGGCATCGTTTTTCCAATCAATCTTGTTAAAAGTAAAATCAACAAGAGCCTGAACAAGACCGGCAATGGATAGCTTTGCACCTATATGTAGCTTTTTGGTGACATACTTTTTATTGTCGTCTGTCAAGCACTCATCAAGCGCATCCACTTCGGCAAATTCGTTCAGAACGCCCTTATCATTAACGAAGCCGTAATAATTAAGCACATCAAACGGATTTTCGCAGAAATGCATACCGCATTTACAAATTTCTGCACTGTCCTCCTCAAAGGTCGTGTTTTCCGCATACTGCTTGCCCTTGCAGATTAAGCCTTTGTTAAAGCCTTTATAACCTTTCATATTTTCCATTTCAAAAAAATCCTTTCAAAAGTTTATTAAACCGCCACCGTAGCGGATGCAGGGAGTTGGGAAGATTGGAACACTATTCAGCCATGTTTTTATTAAGTTTTTTTAATATTTTTCCCTGCACCCGGTACGATGGCGGAAATGATTTTTTAAAATTTTTAATGATGTGTATGTTTGAAATTTTTTATGACATTTTGATGAGTCGCTTACTACGCTACTGTGTTTGCAAAAAAAATAGCTGAAGGATCTTTAATGTCTAAAATTTCTATCATAAGATCCATTTCTGTACTGCTGAGGACTCCTTTGTTCATTTTTCGTGACAACGTCTGTTCAGCAATACCCATTTCTTTTGCGAGCTGACCTTGTGTCATTCCTTTTGAATGTATTGCTCCTCTGAGTTTGTTGACATCAATCAATATTCTCACCTCCTATATTGTCTCTTGTTACGCTACTATATTATCATAGCGTTTGTAGCTTGTCAAGCGTTTTTTAATATAATTTTTAATTCTTTTCGCTTTTTAGTTGACTTTTTTGCTTTTTATGTTAATATATTGTTGAGGTGATTACATGACTTTCGGCGATAGAATGAAAGCACGACGTATAAGTTTAGATAAAACGCAAGAAGATATTGCAGCTATAGTCAAGGTAACTAAACAGACTATTCAAAAATATGAGAACAATATTATTACAAATATACCCTCAGATAAAATTGAACTTATTGCAATGGCGTTAGATATAGCTCCTTGCACTCTCATGGGCTGGGACGACAAAATTAGTAAAGATGAATTTACAAAGCACGAAATCGAAGTAATATATTCTTATCGTAGTCACCCTGAAATGCAATTATCGGTTGACAAATTACTTGGTCTTGAACCAGACGTTTTTTCAGCGGAAAGATTAACCGCCGCCCGAAAAGAAAAAGGCGGCGGAACAGAAAAGCGTGCATTGAGTGATAGCGAAAGAGAAGCTATTGAAAACGGAACCTTTGGAGAGGGCTTTTAATATCTGTTCTTTTCAATAAAGGGCTGAAACTGTAAATATACATCGCGTTCGAGCGACGATGTTAAGAATTTATTACGTTTGTATAGTTCTTCCATTCTTTGCATTCGATATTCGGCAGCTGTTTTGCTTATCTTACAAAGTTGCTGTATTTCTTCAGAAGAATGTATATTGCAGCCCCATAAGACACACGCCGGAGCTAACAGACGACTTGCAAATACGTTTGCCGCCTGTTCTATCGGGTTGTCTTGCGGTGTAGGTTCTCTGTTTACAAGCTCATATTTTCCCACATGACCCAAGATAATATGACCGAGTTCGTGTGCGGCTGTAAAACGCTGTCGTTCTGCTGTCATATCGCTTTTCACAAAGATTGTCGGAACACCGTCGATAAACATAGATGATCCGAGGTTGTCATCTTTAGGGCTGTAGGTATATACCACAATGCCAAGCCTTTTACACAGTTCGGTCATACTTATCGGCAATTCCGTTATATGCTCGTTTATCAACAGCTTCCACACGGTGTCCCGTGCGTTTTGATACTCTTTATAATTCATAAAAAATCACCTCACTATTATTTTAAGTAAGGTGTTGTGTAAAAATCCATATGTAAATTATGCTTAAGCTAAGGATGGTTAAATGTTATGATTACTGTTTCTATAGGTTTTGAAAACGGTGTTCCATTTATTAGGTACAATGACGGTAAATCAAATCCTATCGTCAGAAAAGAAAAAGGGAAATCTTTAATTGCCTTTCCCGAAAAGTATGTTTGTTTGGATTTGGAAACAACGGGTTTAAGTCCACAATATGACGAGATTATCGAAATATGTGCTATTAAAATTGACAACGACAAAGAAATTGAGCGTTTTCAAACATTGGTTAAGCCCGAAAAGGAAATAGATGAATACATTTCGGAGTTAACTGGAATTACAAACGAGCTGGTAGCAGACGCTCCACATATAAAAGACGTTTTACCGTCTCTTATGGACTTCTTATCTGATTGGGTTATAGTAGGACATAATGTAAGTTTCGATATAAATTTCATTTATGATAACTGTTTGAAGTATTTACATAGTCATTTCAAGAACAATTATATTGATACAATGAGATTGTCAAGAAAGGTTGTTCCTGAACTCAAACATCATAGATTAAAAGATATGGTGAAATATTTTAACATTGATGTTAAAAAAGAGCATCGTGCGGCTTTTGATTGTGCTGCAACAATTCTTTGCTTAAATAATTTGAAAGATGTAGCTATTGAAAAATACGGTAATACTGAAGCTGCAGTTCATGAGTTCACGAAAGGACACAAGCAAAAAAAGCACAAACCATCTGATGATTTGAGAAAATTAAGTGCAACAGCCGACTACATTGACCCAGACAATCCGTTTTATGAAAAGAATGTTGTTTTTACCGGTGTCCTTGAAAATATGCTTAGAAAAGACGCAGCACAGTTTGTTGTCAATTTAGGCGGTTTTGCTCAAAACAATGTCACTAAAACTACAGATTTTCTTATTCTCGGCAATAACGATTATTGCAACACAATTAAAGACGGAAAAAGCAATAAACAAAAGAAAGCAGAAAGCCTAATTTTAAGCGGAAGCGATTTAAAGATTATTCCCGAAAATGTGTTTTATGATATGCTTTCTGAATGGATCAGCGATTCTGAGCAAACATAACAGTTCATAGCCACTTTTTGTGGTGTGATAAATTAAAATAGCAAGGAGAAATCAAAATGTTAAAGAAAATCACAGCAATACTCATGGCAATCATCATGGTAGGAGCACTCGCGGCTTGTGGCAACTCTCAGACCGACAACGGTCAATCAAACAACGCCCAGCCTAACAGTGCCGCAGAGAAGAAAACGACAACAACAAAAGCACCTGCCGATCTTTCGGGCGAATGGAAGCAGAAGAACGGTGACAAGGACAACTATCAGATCGCCAAAATAGCAAACGGCACAATCGAGATTTATTGGCATTCCGAAGAAGATGAAAGTGACTCGCTTTATTGGGCGGGAACTTACGATGCACCGACAACAGCTGATGAGCCGTACACTTGGAATTCCAAAAACGACACAGAGAAAACAGATAACGCTTTGCTTGCTTCCGGCGACGCAACAAAGACATTTACATACGAGGACGGAGAAATTTCCTATCAGGCTTCCGCTCTCGGAACAACAAAAACAATCAGACTTGAGAAAGTAAAATAATTGCAACTAAATTTCAGTTGCAGATGAGGGGCTAAAAATGGAAAACAAAGAACAAAAGTTAATTGATTTTTTACTTTGCCTTTTCTTCGGGTATATCGGCGTACACAAATTTTATGAGAAAAATGTTAAAATGGGTATCTTATACCTATTTACAGGTGGATTATGCGGCTTTGGATGGATTATTGACACAATAAGGCTTTTAGTCGCTTTGTTATCAAAAGATAATGTGATATCTGCGGAATCGCAAGAACACATATCGGCTCAACCGCAAGTTTTACCCTCCGCTGAAACTGATCCGGCTGATGAAGAGCCAAAAGTCGAGACTAAATCCGATCCGATACCGAAAGCAGCTTCGCAAAAACCCGTTGTGCCCGAATCCGAAAAAACATATCATCTCTTTTCTTCGATCGAGGGTGACAATTACCTCAAATACGAGTATGAGCGAGATTTGTGCTTGAGTGCCGGCGTAGATGCTGCCGATTTGAGCGGCAAAGGCGGAACACCTATTACTTTTGCTCAAGAGCCGGACAACATATATGATGATAATGCTGTTGCAGTTTACTTGGAGTCTAAAAAGATCGGATATGTTTACCGTGGAAGAACGCAAGATATGTGTAATGATTGGTTTAAAAGAGATATGCTTTTTATAGGTCATCTTGCCAAAATAAACGTCGCTGAGAATACTGCAACTTATAAAATCGGATTTTACAGACCGCTTGCAGAGCGAGAAAATAAGCTCTTCCCGTTACTTAGAGTTACAAAGACTATCGAGGATTTTGAAATCAGCAGTAGATATGACAACTTGAGCATCATGGATGAGGGCGATGAGGTTGATTATTATAATGGCGTGGTATGTGATGGCATGAACGAACTCGGCGAGCTGAGTGAAAAGGCAATGGACTATATTGATCAATTTGAAAAAGTTGCACTTATCATTGAGAGCATTGATGATAACAAGGTAAAAATCAGAGTTTACAGTATCCCCGAAGTAACATGTAAATAAAAAAGCCGCCCGGTGCTGAAACACCGAACGGCAAACACAATTCAACGCACAACTGAAGAAAGGTGTTATGTTTATTATACCGCCTTTCTCGGATTTTTGCAACCATTTTTTGAAAGGACGGTTATTTTTATGGCAAAAAAGAGTAAAAACGGAAATGGAGAGGGAACAATTTACTATTCCGAAGCTCGGCAAAGGTGGGTAGGTCAGGTTACGACTGGTCGCACCGAGACCGGCAAGCTCCGCCGCCACACGCTCTACGGAAAGACAAAAAAAGAAGTCCGTGAAAAAATCGTCGCTCTACAGTCCGAAGTCTTTACGGGTCAGTACATCAAACCAAGCTCGGTTACTGTTGCATCACTGACAAAGCAGCTTATTGATGATGACCGAGAATTCAACATTATAAAAACGAGCACCTATAACCGCAAGCTCGGAACATATAAACGGCTTGAAAAATCATGTCTTGCAGATCTTCCTATTCAAAAAGTCAGCACCGAAAATGTAAAGGCTTTCTTAAAAACTATTACATCATACTCCGATTCGGTAATTCGCAAAGATTATGAATTATTGAAAAGATGCTTTAAAGAAGCTCTCAACAGAGGCTTAATAAATCGTGATCCGATGTTTGGCATCAAATGTCCTAAATCAAACCAAAAAAAAGAAAAGGTTCGAGCTCTTACACTCGACGAACAAAAGGAGTTTGTTGAAGTGCTCAACACTCAAGACATCCGATATACCGTCCAGATGAAGCTCATGTTGCTCACCGGCATGAGAATGGGAGAAATTAACGCTCTTGACGTAAACGACGTTAGCCTCCCCTTCCGTACAATAAACATTCGCCGAACATTAACTCGTGACGATGACGAGCGTATGGTAGTCGGAGAAACCACAAAGACATACGCCGGAATTCGTAAAGTACCGCTCCCAGACGCTGCCGTGAAGCTTTTGAAAACATATCTTGAAAATGAATACAAGCCGAACCGTGACAATTTGCTGTTTTGGGATTGGAAGAAAGATAAGGTTGTTTCAACCTCTCAAATAAATCTGCAATTTGCCCGCACACTTGAAAAGTACGGTGTCATTGATAGAGAGCAGCACGGCAAAGTTTCTCTGCACTCTCTCAGACATACCTATGCGACAAGATGCATTGAGGCAGGTATGCCACCTAAAGTGCTTCAAGCGCTCCTTGGACATACCGATATAAAGGTGACGCTTAACACTTATTGTGATGCATTCAACGAGTTTAAAGACGATGGTATTTCAAAATTTGTGACATACATGGAAAAGCAAAACATTGCAATTTAAACTCTGTTGCAGTCATGTTGCAGTCATCGCATCAAAAAATAACGTATTATAGCCGTTTCCTACGGTTGTATATGGTCATCTCCACCAAAATAGGGGTATTTTACCCATGTTAAAACACACATCAAAGCTATAAAAAACGTTGATTTTACGTCGTTTTCGGCTTTTGGTGTGTGTTTTACTATAATTGTAACATAGTTAAAAAACGTTCGTGTTGCAGTCACTGTTGCAGTCATTTATAAAAACATTTAACCTCGAAACTTCCCGAACTATCACACAATAGTTTTGGGATTCAGAATTTATAAATCCTAAAGATTTTATAAAAATCAAAAAAATTTGAAAAAAGTATTGACAAACCACGCACTGCGTGGTATAATATAGTTAACAAATGAGGGAAAACCTCAGAGAAAGAAAGGATTTGAAATTATGAATGAAAGCTACACAATTAACTGGAATAACGGCCTGAAAGAAGACATCAATGAAACACTTGAAAACGTGAAAAGCTATGCCGACGAGATGAGCAGCTACACGCAGCAGGACATCATAATTGAAAATGAGAAAGGTAGAGAAGTCTGCCGCCGCATTTGGTACGGTGTAAAGGCGGAGGAAGAGGACCGAGAGAAGGGCATTATCGAATTTGGCAATTTTGGATTTTATGACGAATGGCAAGAAATTTGAAAAAAGTATAGTCAACAAACGAGGGAAAACCTCAATCAAAAGGAGCATTGAAAATGAAGTACATTATCATTGATATCAAAAAAGGCGATATTTTTACAGAGGAATTCGATTCAAAAGAAGAAGCCTTAAAATGGTCAGACGTCGAATGGAATAAATTATCAAAATACGACCAAAGCCAACGAGAAGCATTCTACGTTTTGGAAACAATAAATCCAGATGAAGAAGCAGAAAACCATTTTGACGGGAATATAATTAAAGAATATAAATGAAACAAGGTTGATGTTTCATTGCACAAAATTTAAGCTATATGCTTTTGAGACCAACGGACAAGAATAATATTATGGAGGTTATTTTATGAAGTTTGAAATTATTGATGGCGATATTTATGCCGTAACGAAAGCCGGATATAAGCTCGACCTATCCACTATGGACAATTTGCATATCGAAAAAGTAAAAAACGAATTTGGAGAAACCGTGCAAGTTGATACAGATTCTTTCTATGACCTTGGCAACGCAAAACTGTGCAGAGGCGAAGATGGTAAGATGTATGCAGTTGAATTCTACTTGGGAACTCATGAGCCTTTGATTTGGTGTGCTTTAACCGAGCAAACTTTCGCCGACAAGCTTTATAGAGCGTATTGTAACTCAAATGGGCTTACTCAAAAAGCGTTCGCCGAAAAACTGGGTGTGCCCCTCAGGACTTTTGAAGACTGGATAAAAGGAAGGCGTACTCCGTCAAGAATTGTGCAAGATTCTGTCTTAGATAAAGTGAAGAACTTGGCCGGTGGAAGCTTTAATTTAATGAGAGATACGGGACACGAGGCCGGTATAATTGTTTTTGAGGATAATTCCGTCACCGTTTGCAACTGGCAAGAATGTGATGATAATCAGTTGCCCCTTCTCTTACCAATCAGCCAATCCCCTATCCCATGGACTTTTAACGGTGATCATAAGCTTATAAAACTTAAAGATTGTGACGATATAAGAAATGAGCTCCCGGGCACCGTTTGGCTCGATGACGAAAATATTGTAAAAACAGATATCAAGATCAACTACGATGCAAGCAACGACCTGACTGCTCTGTTCGGCATTCGCGTCGGCAATGCAGACCCAGAAATATATCAAGATGCCAACCCGTATAAAGGTGCAGTCTGGAAACTTGACGACGAAGATATAACAATTTTAACTATTGATTCTTGGAATTAAGCAAAAGTCTCAGATTATCAAAATGTCTGAGACTTTTAATTTAAACGTAATAAATTTTTGAAAAAAGTATTGACAAACCACGCACTGCCTGGTATAATATAATCAAGAAATGAGGGAACACCTCAAATAAAGGAGTAATTAAAATGACACTTGTTAAAGTAATCGAGAAAACCGGAAAGGTGCTTGGAGGCACATATAAATATGAAATTTACCAGTTGGGAAACATGAGCTACCGCATTAAATGTAACGGCAAGACTATTGATAAGATCTTGGACTCCGAGAGCGACTGTGTTGATTTTATCAATCATTTCCCCGAATTTTGATTTGTTGCGAATAAACAAAAAATCCCCGAACTATCGTAATAGTTCGGGGATAAGTTTTGGATGCAAGTTAAATTATTTTGCCGCCAGCACATAGCAAGCTCTTATTGTCTGCGGCCCGGCGAGACCGTCGGTGGTAATGCCTGCGGCTTTTTGTACCTGCTTTGTGGCGGTTCGGGTGCCTGCGCCGAAGATGTTGTTATTGTCTACGCCCTGCGAGATTATACCCTTTTTCTTGAGGAGCATAAGCTGCTGTTTGTATGCGTAAACGCCCTCATTGCGGTCGCCTACCCGAAAATATCCTCTTGTCATGTCATTGCCTCCTATCTCTAACGGTGCGTCAATTTTTATTGTGGTTGTCGGTTTGGTTGCCGGTGTTGTAATGCCTGTGGAAAGTCGCTTATTTACCTGAGCTGCGATATCAGACATATGCGAATATAGATATTCTCCCGGGCAATCTGTTGAAAGGAAATCTCTATGTACTGTCATATTGCAGCCATTTTGGTGGTTTATACGGTCGGTTTTGTTGTTAGACCATACGAGCTTTTTGATGCCGTTACGCTTGCAAACATCGGTTACAAGTGCAATAAGCGCACTGTATGCCTTGTCAGTGACTGCATACGGTGTCTTTGCATCTGAGGCAACTTCAATAGTGATTGCTCTGTGGTCATTCGGCGGTGAGTACGATGTCCACGCCCTGTGATTCTCAGCGACAGAAAGACCGATCGAACCGTCACGACCGACAACATAGTTTGAGGAAACCTCTCTGTCGGTGTTGTAAAAATAATCGCAACCCTGCTTTGCCGTGACCTGTCCGACGTAACAATGAATTGTAATCGTGTCGATCTTGTTCCTGCGAGGGTCGTAATTATCGGTCAGTCGCTGATATGTAGCGAGTGAGCTGTTACTCATGTTACTCACCTCTTCCGTTTGTGAGTTCAGGGCTGTTTTTTACATCATCGGCGACCTGTGCGTTCTTGGTGAAGCTGTTGTTTTTCCACCACGCCACAATCGAGGCTATGGCGGTAAAAGCATATGTAACATACTCCTGCCACCGGTCAATGTCGATTGCTTCGCTTCTTTTGCCGAGGATAACGGCAAGCTGGCTGATGAGTGCAAGGACAAGCACGAGGGTTCTTGCCCATGTTTGTGCTGTTACGCCCTTGAGATTGATTTTTTTCATGATGATTCCTCCTTAATTTTGATTGTTGATATGCTCCAAATCGCTGATTCGGTGATCGGCGACTTTTGCTTTTTCTTCAAGGACCGGCACACGTCGAGCAAAATTGTTATGCTCCCTCACTTCACGGGTGAGCTCCTCAATTTTTGTGTCCGTGACTGCCTGTGCTTTTTCGAGATCTTTTGACATTTTGGCATTTGCCGCAAGGTTGCTTATCACAACTCCGACAAGTGACAAGACGCCTGTGATGATTGCTGCGATTATTCCTTCCATATCGCACCTCACATCAGCCCGAGGGCTTTAAGGATAACGGCGCAGATCGGCAGAATCACATTAAATGCGATTGCCGAGCCTGCAACAAATATGATTGTGTCAATAAGTCTGTTTCCAGTTGGCTGTAACATGATTATTCCTCCTTATTTGCTTCGTAGCTGCCCTCAACACCTAAAATGTTAATGCCCTTGCGGATGTTTTCGGGTTTAATGTTCTCATCAATGGTGGCATCGACTGCTTTGACTGTGATTTTGCCGATGCCGTTAAAAGCTTTTCCGTCTGTGGTGATTTGATCGGAATCAACAAATGTATACGTTTTATTTTCCTTTGCCGGATTTACGGAAAAATCTGTCAGATTTATTTCGTTTGGCACATCGGCATCAACCGCCGTCCAGTATTCGGGCGGAGCGGCTGTTCCGTCCGGGTTTTCGCCCGGGATTGTGTCAGGGTAATGACCGTTCGTCGTTACTTTGAGTGTGTTTGGCTTAAGTGCCTTGACGGTTACTTTTGATATTGCATTTCTACCCTCGGGCGGCAGAATAGTCCTATCATTCAAAGACACATCATCAACCGTGACTTCCCCTGCATTTAGCACACCTGATGTGCCAAGATGTTCGATCATCTCGTCAAACGTTACTTTTGAAAAATCTCCGCCGAGAGATTTTGACATCGCCGCTGCAAGTTTTAATCGGCATTCTTCTGCCGGATTTTTGCCCGAATCGTTGATTCTCGGGAAAAGCATAAAGCGGCATGGGCTTGATCTCCATTTTTCGCCGCTGTCTTTTGTTGCCACAACCTGCGCTTTAAAACAGTTTGCGGTCAAAACATATGCCGGTAAAAGCAATGTTTCATTTTCAATCGGTAAAACATAACTATCACCTTTTACTTCTGCGACAAAATAATGCTGCCAATCTCTGATTTTCTCCGGAAAGCTAAATGACAAAGTTGTCACATTGTTTTCTCCGATTGTTCCAATGATATATTTGGAACATATCATCTGTCGATTTTCCTTAACTGTTATATTAATTTTCATCCGTGGCTGCCTCCTTTTTTGCTCTAAATGTTATTCCGCATAGTGAAAGATTTGCGCCTGAAAAAGCCTGTGCAAGTTGCACCGCTCCGTCGGTCTGAACTTTGATTGTGTCAAAAAGCTCGGTTGCTTCCGGACGATAACCCTCCGGCAAAACAAAAAGTGTAGTACCTGAGCTCGCCGTTCCGCCCGACATGGCACCCGACAAGTGCACAATGCCGCAGCTATCGATCCAGTAAGATGTGCTTCCATAACCGGCCGCATTATTCCATGAGTTTAACAAACTCGGTAATTTAACTTCTTCTTGTATGATTCTACCTGACAGTTTTGTATTTTGTCCGACAAAAGAGATATGCTCCTCAAACGGGTTTAACCTTTCGTCAAACGTGCCGCTCGAAACGTATTCACCCTGCAATTCCTGCACATCTTTTTTGATGAGGGCGTAGTTATTTACAACGTGTGCAACGTTATTGCCGATTTTGGAAAGACTTTGCTGCACCGTTGCTATTGCAGATGCCGAGTTTGCGGACCTCTCGGTAAAGCTTTTAAAGGTTGAGCCGATTGTTAGAGAGTCGGATGCCGGGTTCGTTGCCGAAAGGGACATTTTTCTGACGAGATATTTTGAGTTAAGACCGTGAGGCACTGAATAGATCGGTACCCATACGCCAACATCAAATGGCGCAAGTGTTGTGTCAATGCCGGCTAAATCCGCCGCTTTAAGCTCTATAGAGTTTTCAAGCAGAATCTTTTGACTGAGTGCGGATTTTGCCTTAGTCAAAAGATTTTTTGCATCTTTTACGTCATCCCATGTTTCGGAATTGAAAATCCAGCCGTATTGAGCAACACCCGATACGCTGTATACGTAGTCGCTTTTTTTCCGTATTTCTCCGGACGTTTCATCGGCAAGAGAAGAGATCCCAAGTCGCTTATCTCCCTCTTTGTCGCCTTTAGCACCGAGGGGAATTAACGCTGTTACAACATTTTCCCCTCGGATTTCCTTTTCGGCGTCGAGTAGATTTTCGCCGAAATTTATTGATTGCGAGCTTACTTCGGCAAGCTCGGAAAGATAATCAATATAATTTCCGTCGGGCTCATGACGAACTCTCAAGAATCCGCCCATAGCTTCCACAAGTTTTTTATTGATGGCATCTAATGTTTTTGAATAGTCGCTGTCAGCTTTAACGATGTAATTGTTTGCGTCCTTAACAGTTATTTTCCCAACTTTAAACCGTTTCGCCTCGTCGACTTGGTTATTGTGTTTGGAAATAAAATAAGTAAAAAGAGCTTCGACGGTTGTGTGCTTGTCACCGCTCTGAAAGTCGTATGGCCGCTGAATCGAATCATTTAGAAATGCCAGCTCTCCCTCGCAAGTCAACTTTTGGTTGTTGTAAAAATCATACTCGCTGTTGAGGATTCGGCCCCGAAAGAGAATTTTGCCGTCACGAACAAACTTAACAATGGACTTAAGCTTATTAAATTTACCATAATAAGGGTTGCTCGGCGGGACAGTAAAAACGTAGCTTCCGGATTTGTTAAGCTCAAGGTTAAGCTTGTCCTGCATTATAACAAGCTCGTCTACCCTTGGATCGTAGACTGCATTATCATCAACAAAAACTTGACAAATCATAAATCCGCCTCCTGCCATTCAAACATTACTTTGCTTTCCGACGTTAAGTAAATTTGATTTACTCCGCTTGTAAGGATTAAATCAGGCAATATATAGGTGCCTTTTTTGAGCTCCTTTACCGTACTGTCATAATAAATTGAGGCGGCAGCGGCGACAGTAACCGTCGGTACGCACGTTTTGCGGCCTTGGTTGTAGAGTCGGATCGGGTCATGCTGATATGATTTAGTCGGTAAAATAAGATATGTTTTTCCCCTGGCGTACCTCCACGGGTCAGCCGTAACGGAAATTTGAAACGTACCGTAAGCTAATCCGTTTGTGATGTTTTCAACTTTGCAACGACCTACAAAATAATGCTGCGGATCGTCGTCCGTGATAATCATGTGTCTCTTGCCGTGAACGATTTGAACAATCTTGTTGATAAGTGTCTCACGCTCAAGATAGGTACCCTCGGAAGCGGAAAATGAAAAACTAAGCGTTCGGTTTTTGTATTTCACATCACCGAACGCTTCGGTATAGTCAAGCGCACCGTCACGGCCGTCGATTTCAACATAATTTTCTTTAATCTCGGCTCTTGGAATTGACTTTGCGGTTAAAATCAATCCCCAGTCGATGGCGGTGTGAAAATCTGTAAAAGTGATACCTCTGTTCATCATGCGCCCCTCGCTTTCAAGCCGTATTTGTTGGAAAGTGCAACGTCAAACTGATCAACCGTTTCACCGACAAGCACGCCTGAATCCAGCATTATAGCTTTCTTCGCCGCTTCAATTACTTTTGGCATGTACTCATCCATCTTGTTAACGAGTGCGTCAAGTCTGCTTGATTCTGCGCTGATGTTTCCGTTAAAGGTTGTGTTGAGCTGTCGCTCAATCGTTGCTCCGTTAATTTGACCTGCCGAATTAAGCAGGTCAGCACTTAATTGATCCATAGCGTCAAGCGGCTCATTTGCATTGTCTATGATACCGCCTGCAAGACCCTTGTCGAGCATTTGACCCATCCAATGGGTTTTGGTTGACGGCGAGTGGACGCCGAGTGCAGATTTAATTCCGTTAAGGATTCCTCTGGCAAATGATTTGACCTTGTCAGTAATCCATTGCGTCGAGTTTCGGATACCGTTCCACAATCCAACAACGAGATTTTTTCCTACGCTAATCATAGAGCCGACACCACTTTTAAATCCGCTAACTATAGCGGATATAATTCGCGGCAGCATTGACACAAGCTGTGGAATCGCTTTAATTAATCCGATTGCAAGTTGTAATGTCAATTTAATGCCCATTGCATAGATTTGAGGCAAATTTGATGTAATGTAATTAATTATTGCTGTAATGATTTGCGGCAACCTCTCAAGTAATTGCGGAATTGCGTTGATGATTCCAATCGCAAGTTGAGTAAGAAGCTGAACACCCATTTTTAAAATCTCGGGCAGATTGTTTGTGACAAAATTAGATATTGTGTTAATAATAGTCGGCAGGACTTCTGCTAAAGCTTCTATGACTTCTGGCAGTGCATCCACAATTGCCATGAATAATTGGATAGCTGCGTTTAAAATAATCGGCCAGCCTGTCGCAAGATATTCCACTATCGCTGTTATTATCGTCGGCAGCTGCTCGACAATTGCTGTTATTATTTCGGGAAGAGCATCAACAATTCCCATAAACAAATTGATGGCCGCATTAACAATTTGTGGAATGCCTGTTGCAAGGAAAGTTGTTATACTTTCAATGATGAGCGGTAACGCACCTATAAGCTGATCTATAATTTGCGGCAATGCGTCAACCAATGCCGTTATAAGCTCAATCGCAGCATTAATCAGCTGTGGGGTGGCTGTGAGAAGAGCGTCGATGATGTCCGGAATAATGTTGACTATGGTTGAAATCAGCTGTGGCAAGCTTTGGCTTAATCCGTCTATGACGGCAGTCAAAACATTTAAAGCCGCCGTTAGGATTTGCGGAAGCATTCCAACAACGGTATCAGCTATTGAGACAGCAAAATCAGCAATGGCAGCCACAAGCTCGGGTAAAAGTCCGACGACCGTTGAAAGAATCTGCGAAAACAATTCTGTAGCGGAATCGAGAATTGACGGCAAAAGTGAGCCGAGAGCCTCAATTATTGCATTTACTGCCGTTGGCAAAGCCGAGATGATATTTTGTATAACCGGCGTGATATTTTTAAGCACCGTTTTAAAAGCATCAACTACATTGTCGGTTAACATCTTAACATCCGCATCGGCATCTCCGAGACCTGCGATGAGATTACCGACAGCCGACTTCAACGAGCCGATTGAGCCTTGGATCGTTGTTGCGGCTTCTTTGGCTGTCGTGCCGGTGATGCCCATTTCCGTTTGTATAACGTGGATTGCAGAATAGACATCGTTAAGATTTTCAATGTCATATTTTTGACCTGAAATCTTTTGAGCATCAGCGAGAAGCCTTTCCATCTCTTTCTTCGTGCCGCCATATCCCAGCTTGAGGTTGTCAAGCATGGTGTAGTTTTGCTTTGCAAATCCTTGGTAAGCGTTTTGGATTGAGGAAATGTCCGTACCCATTTTATTGGCGTTATCGGACATATCGACAATCGCTGTATCTGCGGCTTTTGCGGCCTTGACTGTATCCCCGTTAAGAGATGATATGAGTGACGCCGAAAATGAAGTCACCGTATCCATGTATGTATTTGCAGACATTCCGGCGGTCTTATACGCCATGTTGGCGTTTTTAATGACCGTATTCTGCGCTTTTAAAAGATTGTTGTAATCATTTTCTGCCGCCTTGCTCGACTTTCCGACACTTTTGGCATATTCGTCGAGGCTTTGTCCTCCTGCACCGAAGAGCGTTTCAACACCGCCTATAAGCTGCTCCTGTTCACCGTAGGCTTCGATGACTTCTTTTGTGAGCTTTAATGCCGCTGCACCAACGGCAGCACTGACAGCGACGGCAGCTGCTGTTACATTTTTCAATGTTTCCTTTAGCCTGCCGGATGATTTTTCGGTGTTTTCATACGACTTGTCAAGCTTATTTGCTGCTTCTTCGGCTTTACGCATCTTCTCTTGATTTTCGTTGAATTCTCCCGAAAGACTCTTAATTTGGCTTGCTAAAGCTTTGGCTTCGGAGCTGTTTTTGCCCTGAGTGGCCGCAACCTCGGCGTATCTACCCTTGAGCTTCGACAGTGCTGATGACTGTTCCTCGATAGTTGAGCGGAGCGTTTTAACCTTTTCGCCGCTCTTCCCAAGATTCTCGATTGCTTTAGCCGTTTTCTCGGCTTGCTGCTCGTCACTTTTGAGTGAGTTAGTCGTTGCAATTATTTCGCGCTGAAAAGCTCTCAGCTGATCCTCTGAGATCTTGCCCTCCTCAAATTGCTTGATAACCGACTTTTCAGCCTCTTTTAAAATTTCGAGCTTATTTTTCGACTCATCAATGGCGGCTGAAAGTATTTTTTGCTTTTGTGCAAGGAGTTCGGAATTCTGAGGATCAAACTTAAGCAGCTTGTTGACGTCTTTTAGCTCGCTTGATAAGTCTTTGGAGTTCTTTTCGACTTTTCTAAGCGCGTCTCCAAGTTTTGTGGTATCACCGCCTATTTCAACGGTCAATCCTTTTATTTTTTTCGCCACTTAATTCATCCTTTCTTTCCGAATTTTTCACGCAAAGCAGCACGATCGGGTTCCGTCTGCTCCATGCGCCAAGCATTGTCGAGGTATTCCTGACCTTTTTCTGTCCGACTCATTAAATAAATAAAAGCATCACGGCGCAAGCTCAAAAAATCAAGATAATTGAGCTTTCCAAGCTCGGCAAAGCTCAGGCCTGTATAGTCTGCGGTGATTTTTTCTTCCCACGTTTCGATAAAAAATTGATGTCCGCCCCTTTTCTCCGGCATCGGATAGTAGGGCAAACTCAGTTTTTTGATTTTGTAAGTTCGCGTATAAATTCCATGTATGCGTTGAAAAAGAGAAGCAAATCCTCAAACTCCATCATATAATCGCTTTTGAGCTCATCAACCGTAACTTTGCGCTGCATACGGTTGCGGCTAAAAAGTTCGGCGGCTACTTCATAACAGGCGTCAAGAGCCTCGGGGTCGTCTCCATTCATGACGCTCGGCAGTTCCTTGTAGATCGCCTGGAGCCTTTTAATTGTTTCCGCGTTCGGCATCACCAAATTAAACACCGTCTGCTTTTCGTCCATCATGGTCACAGGGAACGACTGTCTTTTGGCTTTGTTTAGATCTAAAGCTTTCATTGTTTGTCTCCTTAACATAAAAAGAAAAAGCGCAGAGATATATTTCCCTGCGCTGTTGTAATCAGTTGTTGTCTATCTCGTAGTAGGTCGAGATATCTGCTTTAGTCGGATTCTCGACCTTGATGTATGTATACGGTTCCTTTGAACCCGTGCGAGTGTAGTAGTCCTTTCCGCTTACAACATCGGTGTCAGATGTTTTTACATACTTAGTTACGTTAAGCTCCTCGATGAGCTGAATAAGCGTTCCCTCGGAATCGTGCGGAAGTGCCTTGAATTCCGGTTCAATGACTGTTCCGGAGTCAACCGCCCATGTGAGCGTAATGCCCGCCTGATTTTTTCCTTTGATGATCACCCAAAGGCTGCCTGTGACTTTATCCTCGTGGAAGAAGCAAATTGCATAACTCTTGTTTTTTGCGTTTGCAAGTCCGCCGATTTTCGTGATACGCCGATTGTTTTCGATGACTGTGCGGCCCGTGTCTACGAGCTTCGTCAACGTTTCTCCGTTCCAGGTGAGCAAGCCCGCCTTGAGGATTGCATCTTCTTTTGTGATGATTACCTTTGACACCATACCGAGGTCATCTTTTTCCTCGTATGTCTCGGCGGTGTATTCAAGCGATGCACCGCCCTTAATCCAACCTAAAAGATTGGCATCAATGCATATTTCGTCAACGCTTGGCAAGGCTTCATCGAACTCAACCATGTAAAGCTTGCCTGAGCCGAGCGTTATTGTATCTTTGTCTCTTTTATTGCTCATGTTTTTATCTCCTTTCAACGTAAGAAAAAGTGTATATTGTTTCGTAGAACTGTTCTTCTTCAAGCCATACTGTATCAGCACGATCCCATTTGATAGCCCTCTCATCCATTGCAGTTTCGAGCGCCCTGCGAGCCTTAAAATCCTGCTTTTCTTCATAGAGCTCGATTGTAACGTCGTGAGAGCGCACATTGTTAATCAAATCGGCACCTTGATCGTTGTCGGCTGAATCAAAATAAACGGCAAATGTGCCGTGCGGAACTTTGCGAAAAACTGTCGGGCGATTGGTAATTCCTGCTTCATTCAAGCAGCTTTCGGCAAGACTATTCATTTTTGATCGCCTCCTCGATATTCTTTTCGTATTCCGGTAACACCTCATTTAAAGCATTTTGCAAAAACGGATTCGCTTTTGTTCTGCCACCGTTTCGTGTTTGATGTCCGTGTACCAACAGATGGGTTAGCCGGTACTCAGGGTCTTTGACATACCATGTATAAATGTTGCTGCCCGTAGCTCTCCTTTTCGCTTTATCATAGCTTATCGAACTATAATAATGCTTTCCTCTTCTGCCTCTTGGAGCAGTAGCTTTTGTTTGTGCTACAAGCTTTTTTACTGATTCAAGTCCCTTTACGTTAATACGCTCAGTCAAATCCTTGGAATATAACTTAAGCTCGGCATTGATGGCATCGGCTAAGCTTTCCGCTTTAACTGTCTTCGCCATAGGATTCACCTACCAATTTCAAATTTTCACGGTGATTGTCCATATATAGGTCTGTATCTTTGATGTTAAAGGTGTGGCCTCTATATTTAATCCGATAACTCTGAGTGTTGTACGGTATAGGTTCAAGTTTGTCGCAGTAGCGCAGCGCAAACGTCAATGTCTGTGTAGATCGCTCTGCTCCTGCGTTCGAATATTCGCTGCCGCCTGTCTTATTGACGGCAGCGTGTGCCTTAAAATATTCCGACCATTCTTCTGCGTCGGCGTTTAGCTTTTCGATGATTATCGGCTTATCAAATACCATCAGACGCCCTCCTCAGCTCCATGCGGAGTTGTAAAGAGAGGTCATCCACTATTTTCCGAGTATTCCCGGAAATGGTGGACTGTGTGCCTCTGCTTTCGTATAAATCGGCCACGATCATCAAAGCTAATTCTTTTGCCCTTGGATCGTCAACCGGATAGTTTTCGCCGATAGAGCCGATGAGGTAGGCATCGGCTGCTTTTATGTTTCGCTCGACGTTTTTGGCAACCATGTCGTCAGCGTAATCAATGCCAAGATAAGCCAGAGCTTCATCTGTGCTTACAACGCAGTAGTTGTCATTGCTCATAGCCGATGCCCTCCTTTAAATCAGGTACCCGACGGATTTTCTGCCGGCTCAGTAACAGTAGTGACAGTAGTGTCGATGTAGCCGTTGAAATAGGCTTTAGCGTCAAGCTCTTTGTAGTCGTCTCTGAGGATGGCTCTGATAAGGGTCATGTTCATCGCGAAAGCGTTGAAAGAGCCGAGTGTCGCCACGTCAGACGCCTTGAGCGTCATAGACTTACGATTGTAACGCTTGATGCCCTGCTGGAGATCGCCGATGATAAACGGCACACGTGTATATGCTCCGTTGCCTGTCTTGACATCTGTTTTAAGGACGGCATTGGGAATAACCTTTACCGGCACAACAACCGAGCCGCAGCGAAGTGTGAGCTTTGCACTGTCAGTCGGATCGGGATTAAGAAGGTATCTACCGTTAGCGTCCTTAAGCGTGTCAAGGTACTGCAAACCGTCATCATTGGTGATGATTTTAGCTGTACCCTTATAGGCCTGTCCAAGCGTCACATTAATGATCTTTTTAATGCCGTCAATTCCGCCGGTAATCGCTTTAGCACCCTTGGTAGATTCACCCGGATTCTTATGGTCGGCGATGATAGCCTTAACCTTTGCATTAGCTGTTGCAATGTTTGCCTTTGCAAGCCATGCTGTGATAACCTCTGAAATGTTTGCATCAGAGTCTTCAACAAGGTCGTTTGATACCGGCATAAATCCGGCTCTGTCCTGAATGCTAAATGACACACGTTCAAAAGTCGGTGCTGTGATTTCCTTAGTGATTGCGCCGTTTTCGTCAAGGTCAACAAATGCGTCGGTGTCGGCAGTCACCTGATATGTGCGAGCACCCTTGTTGGTCGATACGATTTCTTCTGAGATGTCGCTCAAAAAGCTGTACTCGGCTTCCGGCCAGCGGTTGATGCGTGTCTGTATGTCCTCAGGCACGATATAGCCGCCATCGGCGTCAACAGATTCCTGCAAAGATTTGTCGCTTGCAAATCTTGTCGGTGACATAATCGCACGGACTTCCTTTGCGACAACCTGCTCGCCTGTTAAGGCTACTTTGTTCTTCTCCTGAGCATGATCCGCTACCGGAGTATTGGCGGACTGTGCGCCTGCCGTCTTCTCAGCATCATACACTCTTTTCTCGGCTGCAAGCTCGTTCTGGAGAGCGTCAACTTCGTCCAAAATAGCGTTTGCTTTGGCGATGTCCTTGTTTTCACCATCCATAAGAGTTTTGGCCTGTGCGGTCTTTTCCTGAATTTTCGCAAGAATTTCTCTCATTTTCTTGTTCATTGTCTTATTCCTCACTTTCTGATTTTTGAGTATAAAAAATGGACTCGGCGCACTTTAATCTCTGGTCGAGAATGCGTCTGTCCGTTTTTTCGATGTTTAAAGCGTTTTCGCTTTCATTGTCATTTTTCTTCTTAGGTTCTTCAATCGGTTTGCAAAAGCCGACCGACTTATGAGTTCCTGCACGAGGCTGCGCCGGAATTGCAACAAAGCTTAGTTCGTAAGCTTCTTTTGCTCCGTCAAGAAGCATTTTACAACGCCGCTTTGCAGATTTGCCCGTGGCGTCCGTTACGTCGTATTCATATCCCGGCCAGTGCCTGCAATATTCCTTCATGTTGTCAGTTCCGCAGATGTTGCAGATCATTTTTTCGGGAACCGTTGACGTTGAAACCTCTTTTTTGATTCCGCCCTTAATCTCGGCGATAAGGTCTTTGTTCGCGTCAGTCTTAATCATGTAGATTTTCGCGACAAGCTCCGTGTGCAGCTCGCCAAGCTCGGTTAATTTGCTTGAGCTTTGAACAAGCTCGGTGTCATAGACACGGGCAATCTGATTGTCTGCAAGACGTACGTGGTCTTTCAACATTGTCTTGCCGGGGTAGAGCTTTTTAAGGTCTTGCACTGCCTTAAGGTTAAACGGCATATGATTTCTGTCGTCCTGCTCGTTGTCAGCGATTGTTGCCTTAAAAATAAACACATCGTCGGCTGTAACGGGCGAAAGCGTGTACTTGTTGATCTTCTTAAGGTCGGCATCTGTCGCTTCCAATGGGCTTACGCTGGCAACCTTTAGGATCACACCGGGTATAGCTTCGGGATCGTCAAAATTCGTGCACAAATTTTCATCATTCATCGTCATTACCTCCTCCCTCGTTATTTTCCTCGGTCGATTCTTCATCGGTGGAATCGCCCTCAGAATTCAAATCAGCCGAAGAAGTATTCTCCGACTGATTATTGATATATTGAGTTCCGGCAAGCTCGACAGGGATGCTCGCTCCGTTGCCGAGAAGTCGGTCGCCTCCGGGTTTTGCTTCAAGGTCAAGTAATGCTCTTGCCTCGTTTGGCGTGTAAATAAAGTTTGCAACACCGTTACTTAACGTTTGAATTTGAGTGTTTAGGTCAGCCCTTAGGATAACGGCTACGTTAAACTTAAAATGATAGCCGGTGTTAACTTCCTCCTGCGTGAGAAGCTTATAGGTAAGCTCCTCTTCGTATTGCTTGATGATGTACAATAATGTATCCACCAAAAAGCTCAGCTGCTGTGCTTCGGCGGAAGCATATGACGACTTTGTATAGTCGCCGATTTGATATGGCTTAATTCCGAAAGCGCTTGCTATTTGCAATGCTGTATACTGCTTAACTTCGATAAACTGATTATCGCCGAGCTTAACGTTGAGCGGCTGAAGCTGTGCGCCGAGCGGAATCGGGATAATGTTCTTGATTCCCTCGTTAGAAAGTTCTCCGACGGAGTATTTTTCAATGCCTTGCACAAAAGCTTTAACGTTTTCATCGTTAAGGTTTCCAGTGTATTGTAAAACTGCTTTTGCTGTAAAACCGGAATCATACATTCTGTTAATCATTCGCTGCGACTTGATTGCTCCGCCGATAGTCATTTTCAGCTGTTCTTGCACGGATACACCTACAATTCCGTCGAGAGAATTCGAGGATTTAAAATGTAGGATTTCTTCTGAACCAAATTTATAGATCTTACCGGCAGCTGAGTACAAATAGTAAATATCCGGCTGCTCCGCTAAGATTTTAGCGTCATCATACCACACTTCGACATCTGCACTTGGCAAAATCCACAGCTTCATATCCTTGCCTGCGCCTTGAAGCCAAACATATGCATTTCCGTAATGATTACGGTTGTACTCCACTGTTGACCAAAAGCTTGTCGACGTCATGTAAGGATTCGGGCGGTCGTGCAACGTGTAATATAACGGATGCCTGCGAGCAGTTTCAACTCCGTTTCTCTCGTTATATCGGAGCAATTTAAGCGGCAATTTGCCGATCGACTCGCTCAACACTTTTATGCAAGCAAAATATGTAGCTTCAGACAAAACTCTATCGTCTTGTTCCGGGTCTATGCCTAAAAAACGGTACAGGTTATTCAATTCGATGGTTTGCCTGTCTGATTTACGTATCGCTCGCCGCCACGCGAGAGATAATCGCTTAAAGATGTTCATTTTCAACACCTCTTTTCTTAATTTTTCTTCCAGCCCATAATTTCAAGATATTTGTCGAGTTCATTTTCAACATCAACAACCTCTTTCGTTTTATTTTTAAGCTTACAAGCGTGGGCATCGATACAAGCGTCAACAGGGTCGATTCGTTTAAATCGCTTTCCGGGCTTTTTATCGACTTTTATTTCATCAAACGAATTTCGGACAACTTTCGCATTAAGAAACGACCATGTTAACAGCTCATTTTTGGCGTTATACTCCAAGTCCTCAGATTTAACAAGCAGCTGTATGTCCGTCGTTGCATCGTTCAACGACTTGCACGATTGCACAATAATTACAACCGGACAACCGAATTCTTCAAGCTCGGCAAGGATACCGTCGGCGTTATGAGGATCGATTCCGATACCTAAAAAAGTAATATCGTACTCTTCCTTGATACGTTTAAGGTCTTTTATGATAAACTTGTAATCGTTCTTATAGTCATTTACACCGCCTGTAACTGTTATAAGCTCCATACTTTCCCATAGGTCATATGGGGCGAGATCTGTTTCAATATGTTCCTGTAAGCGGCCTCGGGGCATAAAGCTATGTGAATAAAAATAACATTTTTCTTTTGCTTCGCCAAGCTCGGAAATATATTCTTCAGAAAATTCAAGGGAATACGTTGTCAAATCTCCGCCGGAGGATAAGTCCAAGCCGACCCAGCAGCTGCGTCCTCTCATATCTTCAAGCGTTCGCTTTGAACCGCATTTTTGCCATTTATCCGCTAAAATAAATTGGTCGTCGGTGTTTTGAACCCACATGTTAAGGGATTTTGTGAGAAAATCTCTTAGATCCGAACCGCCCATGTCTTTAGCTGTCTGAGCATCGGTTTTAAGTATTTCAAACTTTTCGGCATTTGACGCTATAAACGGGTTTGCTTTCGCCCAGTTTGTCGGATTCCAAATGTCGTCATCCTGATCAAGGCAATATATGTCGACGAAAAAATCCTCGGCGGAACTGAGCCCACGGAGGATTTTGATTGCATAATCGTCCATTTCTTTGCAAAAACTGTTTAGATTGTCGCCTCTGGTTGTTATCATTGATACAAGTGTTTCGTCTAACGCTCGTGTGCCGTTGTATAAGGCTTTGTAAATCTTATTGTCACGATGTTGATGGATTTCGTCGATTGAGGCGTATATGCTTCGGAAACCGTCCTCAAGACCCGCTTCACGGCTGAGTGCTTCAATCGTGCAAAACGTATTCAAGGCTTCTATTGTTGACTTGTAGTCCTTTATGTCAAAAAATTCGCCGAGATCGGGGTCAATTGTGATGAATTTACTCATTTCTTCCCAAGCGAGACGAGCCTGTCTTTTCTTTGTGGCAACGGTAAAAAGCTTACCGTAATTGTATCCGCCAAAGCCGGCAATGTACGTTCCCATGATACCGTTTTCAAAAGTCTTACCATTTTGCCGAGCGACACTTTTATATCGACGGCGAAATCGACGCTTATTGTTCGACGTTTTAAACCAGCCAAATGTGCAGCCGAGATCAAACGCCTGCGAATCAAGGAGCTTTACAGGCCTTGGAGCGTCTCCCTCGGCAATAGTCAAAGTTTCGGCATAGTCAATGATTTCTAACGCCTTGTTTGGGTCGTAGTAGTACGGGAAATCTTCACTTTTTTGACGTGTCAAATCGTTTAGATGCCGCTTGCACGCCAAAATGTGCAATTCTCCGGCAACGACCTTTCCGGAGACGACCCGGTGTGCATACTCCGTGACACGGTCATAGATCGGAGCGTACCCGTTTACCATTACGGCGCCGACCTCTTTTCAAGCTCATCAAAAAAGCCGTAATAAAAGTCGTACAGTTCTTTGTTGTTTTCAAATGAATACTGTTCAATTTTCGGGTTTTCGTTCAAATTGCTCGACGTTTCAAGAACGTAAAAATTGGATTTCGTCCTCATTAAAATTATTTTGCTGTGATTTTCAATAATGACGTGTTTCCAGTTATTTGCTTCGCAAGCCTTTTTAAATCGGCCGCAATAATTGTATTTATCATTTTTTGAGTCCACTCTCGACTGCATTTTCGACGTAAAAAATCGTGCTTTTTTGAGACGCTTTGACTTTGCAATAGATTGTAAATAGTTAAATTGCTTTTCGCCGATTCTTAGCGTTGATGCTGTCATTTCTTCGATGATTTCGGAATCCGCAACAAGTTTGATAAAAGTGAGACTCGCTATGCCACCTCGCAAGCTTATAAGTTTAACAACTTCGTCCGTTGGTAAGATGTTTCCAAGCTCGGTACGTAAGTCTTTTACCGACGTGTTCAGGATAAAGGGTTTTGAACGGCGGTTTTTCAATTTTTTGCTTAAAACGTCCGACATTATATGATTTCCCCTTTTTCAAATTTTTTGAACTTGTTTTCCTTCGGCTTTTCCTCATTTGCTTTTGGTACAACTAATTTGCAGCGACTTGATATCGACAGTCCTAAGTCATTGGCTGTCGCTCGGCATTGTTTGAAATAACGTTCCTGAATTTTTGACCATTGTTCGAGCAGAAAAGGATCATCCTTAACATCCTTTTTCCTCATTTGCTTTACAGCGTTTATATAAAAATCCTGTGCAACAATATATCGAGCAAGAGTGTCAACGTCGGTTTCACCCATTATTTTAAGCTTTTTGAGTTGCTCGGAAATTCGATTAAATTCATTTTTTTGTTTTTTTGACAGATAATCGGGGGCGATGATGTTGTCGGCAATAGGTTTTATTTCACTTTCGAGACGTTTTTGCCTTTCAGCTTTTGTCAAGTGTTTAGCACCACGAGCCTCAATGACTTCGAGCGGCATCCTTGAGCCTGCCATATCGCCACCCCCTTGTCTTTAGATTTCGGAATCCAAAACCACTTTTAGCTTAAGGACGCCGATATAATTGTCTGCTGAGTTATTTAAAATGTCAGTTGTGTTGTGTCTTATTACGCTTCCTCCGCCGCATACAACAAAATCCGTTGTTGTCGGCTGATAGTCTGTAAAGCACTGATTGCACAATCCGTTTCTGTTTGGATCAATGTTAAACAGTTTTTTCCCAAAAGTGGCCGTCATATATAATTTTTCATCGTCGAAGCTGTAAAACGGAATGTCAAGGAGGTTGTCTTCCCTCGGCTCTGCACGATCAAGAAACAATAAGCCATTAGGATTTCGGAGCAGAATTGTGCCGTAGGTTGCCTGAGAACCGTTTCTATTAATCGGTTCGAGGGAACACACTCTTTTGATGTTTGTAAAGTCAACTTCTCCGTCATCGCCACGTTCAGCTTTATATAATTCGTGCTGATGATAAAACGAGTCTGTTCCGTAGAAGCAAGCGTCTTTTCTGAATGTCAGTCCAACGGAGCGATATTTTTGACCGCCAGTAACAACATGGCTCCAAGTCACGCCCTTATCCTTCGATTTATAAACTCTGCAATGTCGGTCAATGTCTCCGGTTGTGCAATACAATGTGTCGGCATAAAAATCATATGCAACGGTGTGTATATGTCCAATTTCATTATCCGGCTCATCTGATTCCGGGCTTGTGTAATAGACATGCTTAAAACGATGTGCCACTTTCCAGTTCTCGACATCTGTATACGGTTTCGTAACGTGCCAAATGCAACGCGGGTCGTTGTTTTGCTCGTCAACAAGCTTGTGGTTTGTATAGTCGCCAAAAACGAAAGATCCATCGGAAAAATGAACAACAGATACGCTTGTAAGAAAGCCGTATGGTTTCAATTTGTCGCCAAAATCAATCCTTGTCGGATTGTTATAATCCGTGTGCGGATATATGATTGGGTTTTCACGCAAGTATTTTCTGAGAAAAATAATATCTCCGTCTGCCGTTATTGTTGTCAAGTAGTCAAAACAGCTTACATTATTTGCGAGCTCCAAGTCCCAGTCACAAAGATACTTAATGTTACTTACTGCACTATCGGCAATATATAACTTGTTTGTTTCGGCATCAAAAAATAAAAATGCTTCGTATTCCGGATTTGACCCATAAACGCTCTTAATCGAAATCAGTGCTAAGTTGTGTGGTTTTGCATTCAATCCGCTTGACAGTTTTATCGTTTCGTATTCGAGTTTATATTTCTTTTTTGCAATGTCCGGTAAATACTGATGATTGAGCTTAGGTCTTCCATCATCATAGTCCAGCAATTTAGTACCCTTGTTTATTTGTGGTAGTAAATAAGATGTAGTTTTGTACGCAAACCTCAAATAATACACGCCATCCGGTATTGTAATTGGATTAGTAGCGTCTGTGCTTGAGATTCCTGAGATAAAATTTTTCTTTTCGTCATAAAAGGCTATCGTGTGTCTTGTTGAAAAGATATATTTTTCCCCGGCTTCTACCGGAATATAGTCCGAGGAATTGCAATTTTCAAGAGCAACTTCCTCACCGCTCGAAGAAGCAATAGATATTCCCAACTTTGCTGTTTTGATATCAAAAAGATTGTTTGTGTCCGAATAAAAGTACTTAAACTCCAAGTTGTCAATCTCTTGTTTCGTGTAAAGTTCGTTTTTGGGAACAAACTCTACACCGTTAATTTCGTACTTATCGTCGCCTCGAACAATTTCTACTGTTGCCGAAAAGTCGTTCAGATCATAAGCTAAGTTTATGACGAGATAGTCGTACTTGCTGTTTTCGTATACATACGTTTCCGTCTTGTCTGTAGCTTTTGTCGATTCATTTGCTTTTATCTGTTCCGTCGTCGCACCAATGTCAATCGTTCCTATAACCCCGGAAACGATAAACCTATTGTGATTTCCTTTCACAATCAGTGTGTATTTTTCGCCTTTATCCACCTTGATGATGCAGCCTTTGTATAAGTCGTTTAAAATCAAAGTTTTCGAGTCGTTATTCGCTCCGTAGTTCGAAATCGGTCCAAAGCCATGCCAAAACGGGATTGCCTCTTTTATAGAGTCGCTTATTGCTTCTTGCCCCAATTCTTTCGTTAAAACGGGAATGCCGTTAACATTAAATGTCTTATTGTCAAGAGTTTCCACAATTGATAAATCGCAGTCAAAATTGTCGCTGTTGTAATCCAAAAAAACAATAAGAATTTTGTATGACTCGTTGTTTAAATATTTGAATTCTTCATATTTCCCCGGCGTTTTTTTGTAAACCTCAACAGGTGTTGTACCTTCTGTGGCACTGTTGGCGGCATAAATCCGGAAGCGATTAAATGTTCCGTATGCTTTTATATCATATTTTGCACCGGCTGCCATTTTAACAATTACGGATTTGGAATCATTGTTTGATTGCAAAACTCCATCGTTAACAAATACCGAATCAAACACACCTTTAAATTTTTCTTTGATATTGCTAACTCGATCAATTTCTTCCGCCATCTGTTTTGTCTGTGCTCTTACCGCCATTCCCGCACTTTCATAAACCGTTCCGTCGGAGCCTGTGCGAACATCGATAAGTTCCGTGTTGCCCTCGGTGTCGTTGTTGTGTGCAATAATGTTTGCAATTTGCGAGTCGGTTGCAGTCTTATTTGACTCAACTGTTTCTGTCAAATTCGCGACAGTGCGGTCAAAATTTTGCTGAGTAACCATGTTAGCGATCTCGTTTTCCATGGCTGCAAAAGAGTAAACCTCATCATCGGTCTTTTCAAGTACATAATCCGCCGGGCGAACTCTCGGCACAATCGGGATTTTGATTGTTTCGATTGTTTTAAACTGCTTTCCTTCATAGATTCCGACATAAGCGATGACAGGAAACGGAGCTTGCAGCAGCGAGTTCGGAATTTTCGCTTGTATTACTCCGTCGGCCATGGTCGCTTGTCTTACGATTGCTTTTTCCATTGTTTTGTTGGCAAAATGCACCTCCGGAACCTTACTGAGATTAAGCCCGGTTATTTCTACGATTTGGTTCTTATCCCACTGGTAAAGATAGTTAACTGTGTACTTTCCGTAGCTGTTAAAACACACATTCAGCATTGACTTTCCTCCTTAAATTTTTCGTGGGGAGTTTTTTCTGCAAAGAACCCTTGTTGCACCGTTCTCTCCGGAAGGTTCTGCAGAATTCAAA